>OJHK01000351.1_pt1 | contig 32032 bp, 29 predicted proteins | sample 1595161 | NCBI WGS metagenome assembly OJHK01 (sample SAMN05416842, study PRJEB24817) | seawater metagenome | isolation source: Sea water | place: Canada:Atlantic | collected 2013-07 | reverse complement strand
AGATGTAGAGAGGTCTCGTGGGCTCGGAGATGTGTATAAGAGACAGTAGCAATACGGGAGCATTAGCGATAAATAAACAAGCAGATTTATTAGTGTTAGATGATAGCCTATTACGCTTATTTGCCCACGATGATAAGCATTTACTCGATAGTATAATATTTGCAAGTCAGCGCAACCCGATACTTGACGTTATGGTAAATGGACAGTGGGTTATACGCGATACCGAACATGTTCTTGGGCAAGAAAGTGCAGATAGTTTTGCGAATTTGTTAGCTAAGCTATCAGCATAGCCTTAGCTGTTCGGAGGTTAAAAGTGTGACGATGAGTGCCAAACTCATCGTCACAGTCACAAGCTTCTGTTTATTAAAAGAAATTGCTATATTTATTGATGGTGTGGCATACCTTAACTAAATTTTCTCGATGCAGTTTAGGCGTTTGTTTTTTGGTTTTACAATATTTATCGTTAAAGTTTATTACTTTTTCACGACTACTTGTTATCTCCAAAACAAATGCTTGTTCCCCACTATTAAATTGGCCAAAATCCTTTACTAAATCTTGATAAATTTTATCTGATTTTAGACGAACTTTTGTGTCAGTTGCATCTGAAAAATAACTGAGCACTGTTTGTTTTTGTTTAAATAACCAGCTATTTAGCTCTTCATTAGGGTAATAATGAAAATATAATGCAGCGGCGACGATCAAGATCAATAATTTTTTCATACCTTGCCTTATAATCATGTGCGCGTACAAATAACATGTTGTTAGATGATGTTATTGAAGCTACCACACACAGTATTATCGATTTTTTAGACGAAATGCTATAAGAATAGCGCTAGAGTACTCAATTTTATACCTACAAAGCAATTCTTTACAATTTATTGCTAATTTTTTGATAAGAAATGCTAACTGATCCGTTATAATCAAATAGCCTTAATGTCATAAAGGAACCGTTTTGAAATCTAAAGATAAAAACATTCAAGCTAGTCAGCAAATTCCAATTAAAAATGTTCAAATTCATCAGCCGGTTAAAAGTGAATCATATGCGCCTCGAGATCAAATTTATGTTCGAAAAGTAAAAGGCGTATTTCAACAACTTCGCAAGAAGATGAATTTTTTCTTTTTAGCATTATTTGCCGTTTTACCTTGGTTACAATATAACGGTCATCAAGCCATTTTATTTGATATAAGTGAGCAGCGCTTTACTTTGTGGAGCGTTACGCTTTGGCCGCAAGATTTAACCTTGCTGGCATGGATATTTATTCTTAGCGCATTCCTACTATTTTTTGTGACAACCTTTTTGGGCCGTGTATGGTGCGGCTACCTTTGCCCTCAAACGGTATGGACTTTTATTTTTATTTGGTTTGAAGAAAAAATAGAAGGTACTGCCAACCAGCGAAAAAAGCTTGATAGCCAAGCAATGAATGCAAATAAATTTTGGCGAAAAGCACTTAAACACTTCTGTTGGGGCTTTTTCTCTATTTTAACGGCTTTAACTTTCGCCGGTTACTTTGTGCCAATGCGTGAAGTATTCGTTGATTTCTTTACCTTTAACGCCTCGTTTGCCTTAGCGGCAACTGTATGGTTTTTTGCATTTTGTACTTATGGTAATGCTGGTTGGATGCGCGAAATTATGTGTTTACATATGTGTCCGTATGCACGTTTTCAATCAGCTATGTTTGATAAGGATACTTTAACGGTTTCATATGATGCAAAGCGTGGCGAAAATCGCGGACCACGTAGTCGAAAAGATGTACCAAAAGATGTTGGTTTAGGCGATTGTATCGATTGTAATTTATGTGTTCAGGTTTGCCCTACAGGTATTGATATTCGAAACGGGTTGCAATATGAGTGCATTAACTGTGGTGCCTGTGTAGATGCCTGTGATGATGTTATGGAACGTATGCGCTACGACAAAGGTTTAATACGCTACACGACCGAACATGAATTAGAAGGTAAGAAGGTTCATTTTGTACGTGGGAAACTCATAGGCTATGCGCTTGTTTTAATTGTAATGACCAGTTTGTTGGTGATTGAAATGGCTAACAGAGTACCGGTATCTTTAGACATTATTCGAGATAGAAACGAGTTAGCTAAAGAGAACTTTAACGGTGATATTGAGAATGTATATACGCTGAAAATACTGAATAAATCTCAAACAGATAATCACTATCGCTTGTCAATAAAAGGCATTGAAAATACTAAATGGCACGGCGAACAAGAAGTGTTTGTTAAAGCGGCTAAAGTGTTCACCTTACCCATTAGTATTTCAGTAGACCCATACGAATTAGAGGGTTATATGACAGATATAAGTTTTGTTGTTGAATTAGTATCAGACACGGATGAGGTTAAGCTTGAACATGAAAGCCGCTTCTTTAATAAGCGCTAATGTCAGTATTTGATTTTACCTCGCTATCGCCGGATTTAATTCTTGATGGATTAGAAAGCACAGGCCTAATTGTTGATAGCGGTTTATTAGCATTAAATAGTTATGAAAACCGTGTTTATCAATTTCACGATATTGATAAAACAAAATATGTCACTAAGTTTTATCGTCCACAACGCTGGACTGAAGCGCAAATTAGAGAAGAACATAGGTTTTCTTTCGAACTAGCAGATAATGAATTACCGCTAGTAGCGCCAATGAAAATTAATGGTGAGTCTTTGTTTTCATATGAAGGCTATCACTTTGCAATATTTCCGTGTCGTGGTGGCCGAATTTTTGAGGTTGATAACCTAGACCAATTAGAATGGATGGGGCGTTTTCTCGGACGTATTCATGCCGTTGCCGCGAAAAATAATTTCACTGAACGACCTGCATTTAACAGTGAAGAAATGTTACAGCAGGCGCAATTGGTCATCGAAAAGTCTAATTTTGTTTCGCCTAGCTTAACATTGCCGTTCTTTACTATTTTAGAGCAAGTAATCAAGCTTGCGAGCCAGCAATATCAACCTACATCAGAAATTCGCCTTCATGGTGATTGTCATGCGGGTAACATTCTATGGACAGATAAAGGCCCTCACTTTGTTGATCTTGATGATTGCAGGACAGGACCAGCAGTACAAGATATATGGATGATGCTCAGTGGTGACCGTCAACAACAGTTACTGCAGCTAGATACTATATTGTCAGGCTACGACGAATTTCATAGCTTTGAGACCAATCAATTGCCTTTAATTGAATCATTGCGTACTATGCGAGTAGTTAATTATATGGCTTGGCTATGCAAACGTTGGCAAGACCCTGCTTTTCCTCATAATTTTCCTTGGTTTAATACTGAGAAATATTGGGAACAACAAATTTTGATGCTAAAAGAGCAAATGTCGGCATTACAGCAGCCTCCGTTAAGCTTACTGCCTTATTAAGTCAGTTTAGCCATGTTATTTTTATTTTTTAATGATTAGGAAGTATATTTTTATGAAAAAGTTAGTGAGCGTATTCGCTTTAATGTTGTTACCAGTATTCGCATTCGCAGCAAATTATACTGAAGGCGAGCATTACACTAAAGTTAATGAAGAAATTACCGCTAAGCCAGAAGTACGCGAGTTTTTCTCATTTTATTGTCCTCATTGTTTTCAATTTGAACCATTTATGGCGAAGTTAAAAACCTCTATTCCAGAAGATACTAAGTTCGTAATGAACCACGTTGACTTTTTACGTGCTGCTTCTCCTAAAGTGCAAGGCATGTTAACTAAAGCTGTTGTTGTTGCGCACCAAATGGGTGTAGAGAAAAAAGTAATTGGCGCAATGTTCAATTATATACATATACAAAAAGCGGTATTTACATCAGAAAAAGATATTCGTAATGTTTTCGTTCTAAATGGTGCCGATGGCGAAAAATTCGATAAGTTGATGAAAAGCTTTGGTATGGTAAGTAAAGCGAAAGCTATGAAGAAGCAACAGAATTACTTTGCCAGCAAAGGTGCTTTAAAAGGCGTGCCAGCAGTAATTGTTAACGGTAAATACCGTGTTGATGCACAAGGCTTAGACCGCAATAACTTTGAGCAAGATTACATTAACCTAGTAAATTACTTATTAACGCTAAAATAAATAAGATTACTCAGGTGATATGAACAAGAGGCTACGGCCTCTTTTTTATTGCCTGAACACTTATTGTCTAAACACATAATTATAAAAATCTAATTATAAACACCTAATCGCTAAGCACTTAAAAGTTAAAAGCTTAGTGCTGTTTGCTGTGTTTATAATGACGAGTTAATTGCGAGGAGATTCTCAATTAATCAGGGCTAAACCTTTCTTTTATATAAAACAGCCAAAGTGACTATTGCAAAGGTAAGTTGTGGTGATTTTTGCGATATAGGTAAGCACTTAGCAAGAGCGCGATGCCAAAAAGTATAACGCTGCTGATCAGTTGCTGCTGACCATTCACCTGCAATCCTGCTCCCATTAATGAGAATATGGTCATTTGCGGTATAAAACCAAGAGCGGAACCCAAAATATAGGGCGACACAGGTGTTCTAGCGGTTCCTGCAAGTACATTGGTTAAGAAATTAGAGCCGGCGGGCACTAGTCGAATAATTAGGGCTTTCATAAAAGTGTTGTGACGAAAAAAATAGCTTACTTTAGCTAAAGGTTGAGGATAGTTTTTCTCAACAAGGTTATGAAATAATTTTCGCGCCAAGAATAATGTCATTAAGCAGCCTATGATGGCGGATGTAGTAGCTACTAGCACACCAAAGCCAGCGCCAAATAGAAAGCCGGCACTTAATGCCGCAATTTGGCGTGGTAGCCCTATCGCTATTGCAGGAGCGAGTAGTAGACCAAATAGTAAAGCGCCAAATAAGGTTTTTGGTATGAGGGTATTCAAATATTGTTGAATATAATCGCCATAACTACCTAAAAATATTGTCGCTAAAGTAATAGCAAACAATAAAGACACAATTGTGGCGAACAAGGTTAATTTGGCGGCAGAATTATTATTAATCACGCGTAATCTTAATCATTTTAAATATCGTTGCCCATCTGTAAATACAGTAAAACTCGGCACATACAATGTGGTTATTTGTGATGGAAAATACACTGAAATTATAGCTGTAAATAGTGTCGTATGTTAGACAAACTTAATTATTTAAGACTAGTGTGATTGCAAAACTAAAACAGATATTGTTACCGGGCCCAGCTAAATGAAACTAGTTTAATTATTAACTAAGTTTTGTAAAATTTTGGCCTTCGCTGCATTAAATTCCGCTTCATTTAAATAACCTTGTTTTTTCAACATGACGAGTTTGTCTAGGTCCGCCACAAGTGCACTATTAGTATCACTAGCTTCATTGCCATCAATTGCATTGGTGCTAGTTTCTGTTGCTATATTGATGGTGCTTGGCTCGATAAAATCATTATTGTTTTGAGTTACCATGGTTGAGTTGTCTTCAAAAAACTCAGGCTCAGGAGTACTTGAAGTTGTCGTTTTGCTATTAGGCGTAGTTGTTTTTTTAATAACTGGCTTAGCTTTTATTTTTCGTTTTGTGGTTGCAGCTGGATTTTTTAGTTCTGAAAACAGCCATTGCCAGTCGATAGCTTTATCAATTATTTGTTGATATTTTAACTTAGTATGGCGAATATTCCCCACTCGATAATAAAGGCAGATCATGTACTTTTTCTTATGTTCATCGCTCAAGCACAGCTGTATTTTCCTGTGCTTGTCATTCATCATTTTTATGCGATGTTCATTACCAAAAGTGGCTAAGACTAAATCCTCGAGCTCGTTAGAGAAAGGCTGATCTTCATTCGCACTCACCGTTGAGATAACTTCATCGTTTAATAATATTTCACTACCAACAAGAGACGATATATTGATACTTATTTCAGGGGTTTTATTGTGTCGCTTATAAAGTGATACAGACTGAGTTTGCAGATTGACTTCAAAGTTTGCCCATTGACGCTGAAAAAAGCTTTGTTTCTGAGCCTGTTTGTTTCTGAAATACCAAATAATGCCGATTAAAATAAGCACAAAACAAAATGTTATCCACAATAAGTTAGGTTTAGTTGAGTCAGTTGTTAAGTCTTGTTTGTCAATAACATTAGTTAGCACCGCAGTCGGTTTTTTAATTGCATATAAACGTTGCTGACTATGCTCAAGCAGTAATAACTCGCCATTATGCTTTTGATGTAAACTAAATTGTGACTGGCCCTTGGTATTATGGTTGATCAGTTTATGCGAAATATTTCTGCTAGGTGTACTGTCATCGTTGACTGAGTTAATGGTTAAAGCGTTGAGTTGCCATTCATTTTCATTCTCTTGTAAATGTAATACTTTTCCCCATAAACTTTTTAAATCTCGGCCTTGGTAAACTAAGGTTTTGTGCTTTTTAGCTGTCTTAAGTAAGTGTTTTTTAATTTGATTATCAGGAACAGCTTCGCGCCAATCATCACCTATTTTGGCCTCAATAAGTACTTTACTATCTGTTTGGTTATACTGCACCAGCAGGCTATAGGTACTTTGTTTTATCCAGTCGAAATGCTGAGTTTTTTGTCCGGCAATGAAAATAATTTCATTCTGTATATCAGCTACTTTTGTAAAAGGATTATCTACGGGGATGGTATAATTTTGTAAACCATACTTTTCAGGTTTTATGCGTAATATAGCACCAGCATAAAGGGCTTCATTTTTTAAAGTTTCGTTACGTGCAAGGGCTATAAATAGCAAACCAAAATCATCATGCCAAGGCTCAATATACGGATTAAAACTGAGTTGCTGAATGGCCTCATTCACTTGCATAATTGCAATACGTAGTACTTCATTTTGTAAACTTACTTGAGGAGTTGAATGCTGAAGATTTGTAACTTTCCAGCGCGTTACAACAGTATCGTAAAGTGGTTTAACTTCAGTATTAACAGGGGATAATTTTGGAGATGAACTATTAATTTTTTCAGTATGAGCGGTATAAAAAATGTGATAACCGTCTTTGTCACGATAATGGAAGTTTGGGTCTAAGGTAATTGCAGTTAACGTAATAATATCAGGATTTTGTAGCGCTAATTTCAGATCGAAAAAGGCAGTGGAAGACACTTTGTTATTATGTAATTGATATATTTTTCCAGCTCGTGATGCAATAAAGTAATGATCTTCGTCACCTAGAACAGGTAATATTGTTTGCCACTGGTCGTTGTCTAATGCCGCATTATCAAGGCTTGCAATTGCAGATAACTCGAGTTCATTTACTGCTGAAGTTTGAGCATACACCGTGAAATTAATAACGGTTAGTATGATAAAAACTAATCTTAATTTACAACGATTAAAGCAACTTCCTTTATGCATTAAATATTACTTCCTTTGATGATTTATCATAGGCAGCTATCGTTTAATTTTTGCTTATTAAAACAGCTTGTTGAGCATCTATGAATTGGTTTTTATTCTTATTATTAAGATAGCTTAATTTCCCGTCAACTATTATTTGATCATTTATTTTTCCATGCTCAGCAAGGTAGAGTGCTTGTTTACCCCAAACGTGTATCGGTCGCTGTATTTTAACCAGGTGATACTTGTGAGTAATAAGAGAAAAAATTTGCTGCTCAGACTCAACAGTTATTTCTGTTAACTCTTTGTTATGCTCGGTGGTTAGTACATTTATCTCTGAGGTTATTTTACCTGAGTAATGAATTTGGTTAATAGATTGAGCGTAACCTTTTGGGAAGGTTTGGGCGTAACTCGCGTGGATGATTTCACGATTATTTTTTTTACTATTAATTAAATAGCCTTGTATTAAAATAATGTCACCTTTTTCGGCAAATATAAGTGCACGTTCAACAATATCACCTATAACTTTGACCGTATGATAACTTGTCCATTCCTTGAATTTATTACTGGTTTTATCAAACCAACGACTATGTGTTGCTAGTGTGAACTCAGCGAAAGCAACCACTGGATTAGCCTGATAGCGAATGTCAGGCTTGTTTACTAAGTTGCCTAATAACGTTACGGTGCATAAATGGTTTTGAGGTAATTCAGTTAACATAGGTTACTTATGATAAAGGGGTTACTTATGATAAAGGGGTTAATTGGTCGACAGTTTATGCTATTGATTAATTTCAGTATCAAATAAATTTTTAATTAAAATTGCAAATTCTTTGATAAAAGCTGATTGCTGAGCAGATACTGGGCTATTGACCACACCAGACAAAATCTCTTGCAAGTCATAAACTATAACATCAATTTCTCGAATAATGGTATTACGTTGTTCAAAAGTTAAGCTTTCGTTTTGGCTGCATAAAGCCATAATCTGTTCGCTCATTTCCTGTTCAATAACTTCTAACACTGTATCACCAGTATTATTAATAGTTGAACTGTTTTCAAATAAGCTTAAATGGGCAGTTAAATATTCAATTATATGAATGTAACCATCTGTATGGGTTATCATTGTTGTTTCTTTCATGCTTTATTCTTACGGTACTTTAATGTTGTTCATTAATACAAAACTGAAAAATGTCTATGCATTAAAAATAATATATCAATATAGGTTAATGAAAATTGGCACCTATTACTAGGAAAGTATAAGTGCCCTTGGTAATTAAGCCATTATGCAGCAGTGTTGGTACTTTCAAATATCTTATCAGCAGATGCGGCAACAAAACCCGTGTAGAGTTCACCGTTTTCCATTGGGTAACGTTTGGCAAATTCGTAAAAACAGCTTGGAATAGCAACGGTTTTATCTGAAAACTCAACCATTACGTGATCTGCCATCGTAGAAGATTGTTCTAATTTTACGCCTTCATCACCTTTGATCTCACCACCAGTGGTGTTGAGCTTAAACCCACCCGCTTTAACGGCTTCGTTTACAGCTTCTATAGAGTCGAAGTTGGTTAAGTGATTAATGCTTACTGTGAAATGGTTGGCACGGTAACCCCAAGCTGCTACCCAAGCGGCATATTCGCTTTCGCTAAGTAAGTCTAAGTATTCTTGGTGGCTAACTTGCCAGTGTGTACCTGAGTATAAAAAGCTTTCTGCATTAATGGCAGCTTCTTCTATGCCTGCGACCATTTTTTCGATAATTTCTTGAACGCGAGGTGAAAACTCTTCCACTAACAATTCACTAATAAATACTTTAGGCAGGTTAGTGTCGGTATGCTCAAAGTGTTTTGCATAAAGCTTTTTAGCTTCGAAATGGTATTCACCACCTTCTTTGTAACCTAAGTTAAGTAAGTGTGCTGAAATTTTTTCGATATTAACTTTCGCAATATTAAACGTGCGGTAAGCAACATGATCATTGATGAGTTCTTCACCGTTGCTTAAAAGTTGGTGTACTTTATCTGCTGAAGGAGTAACTTCCAGATAGTTTTGCCATATGTTGTTAAATAAATCTTTAACCGGTGTCATGTTAATTTCCTAAATACTTAAATAAAATTAGTGTCAATATCTCAAATTTACTGAGTGGTATATGTGGTTATTGAGTTAATCTTTCAATAGTGTATTGAAGAAATTTTAAGCAAAGAACGTTGAACAACCACTCAGAATGGGTGGCTATATTTGGTCGATATTTTTAAAAAAGCTGGGACGGATCCCAGCTTTTTTTAATGGGCAGTAATGTTTCATTTCGGCGCGTTTGTACTGATTACTTGATAGTTAAACCAGGGCTTAACGCAGCAGGTAATGATACTTTTTCAGCTTCAACTGATGCTACTGGGTAGGCACAGTAATCAGCGGCATAAAATGCGCTTGCTCTGTGGTTACCACTAGCACCAATGCCACCAAACGGTGCTGCACTGCTGGCACCAGTAATTGGCTTATTCCAGTTTACAATGCCAGCGCGAATGCGACGGAAGAAGTGATTATATAAGTCTTCACTGTCACTTAATAAGCCCGCAGATAAACCAAATGATGTATTGTTTGCTTCATCAATTGCCGCGTCGAAATCAGTATAACGATAAACTTTTAATAATGGACCAAAGTGCTCGTCATCCGGCATTTCTGTGATGTTGGTAACATCAACAATACCCGGTGAGATGAAGCCTGTGCCTGTTTCAAGGTGCTTCATCATAACGATTGATTCAGCGCCAAGGTCAAGTAATTGCTGTTGTGCCGCAACTAAACCTAAAGCAGCTTTCTCAGAAATCATTGAGCCGATAAATGGTTGCTCTTCATCATCAAAATAACCAATTTTAATCGCTTCAGTACTCGCAACTAACTTAGCTAAAATAGCATCGCCTTGTGGGCCGGCTTCAATAAATAAGCGGCGAGCACAGGTACAACGTTGACCAGTAGTAATAAATGCAGATTGTAAAATATCGTGCACTACGGCATCGATATCGCTAACATCTTTAACTACTAATGGGTTGTTACCACCCATTTCAAGCGCTAATATTTTACCCGGTTGGCCACCAAACTGTTCATGTAAGAAATGGCCTGTGGTTGAGCTACCGGTAAAAAATAAACCGTCAATTTGTGGATGGTTTGCTAGTGCTTTACCTGTTTCAACTTCACCTTGTACCATGTTGATAACGCCAGCAGGAAGACCTGCTTTTAGCCATAGCTTTAAGGTTTCTTCAGCAACCATAGGCGTTAATTCGCTTGGCTTAAATACGACGGTATTACCCGCAATAAGTGCCGGTACAATATGACCATTGGGTAAATGACCAGGGAAGTTATAAGGACCGTATACCGCTACAACACCATGAGGCTTATGACGAATAAAGGCTTTTGCACCTGGCATAGGGTTTTCAATGGTACCAGTACGCTCTTCGTTAGCGCGCACAGATATGGCAATTTTGCCTACCATAGCGCCTACTTCTGTACGGGTTTCCCAAAGTGGTTTACCGGTTTCAAGGGCAATAGTGGTGGCAAAAGCTTCTTTGTGCTCAGTTAATAATTCTGCGAATTTAACGGCAATGGCAATACGCGCTTCAATAGGCGTATTTGACCATGCTTCAAAAGCAGCGCGTGCAGACATAACTGCTTCACCAACTTGTGCTGGAGTGGCTGTATTCCCTTGCCAAACGACTTCGTTTTTAGCTGGGTTTTTTGAAAAAATTTCATGGCCTAAACCTGCTGTCCATTGACCATTAATCAATTGTATATTGTGTGACATGCTTATTTCCTCTGTGCGTTTTTCGCTCATGAGTTTAGTAATGAGTTATCTTACTGATTAATTGGAAACTAGGCGTACCCAGTCTCCTTCTTTAACCATTAATGCATCGGCAACCGCTTGTGATAACACGACCTGTTTGGCTGTATCTCTTAGCAATATTGCCGCTTGTGTTGCTCTGAAATCAGCAACTTTGTCATTACAAATGATGTAGTTATTGTCGTTTGCAACGTCACCAATAATAACTTGACGCTTTTTGCTTTGACGTACTGTTTTCACCGATGCTGTTTGTGTTTCAACCGTAGGGCCGGCATCAAAAATATCAACATAACCGCGACGCGAAAAACCTTCTGCTTCAAGTAACCTTAAAGCAGGTACTGTTTTCGGGTGTACTTTGTTAATCACGCGTTGTGCATCTTTACTTAACAAGTTGACGTAAATAGGGTATTTAGGCATTAATTCAGCAATGAACTCTTTTTTTCCTATACCTGTAAGGTAATCAGCCGTAGGGAAATCGAGAGAGAAAAAGTGCTCTTCTAACCATTTCCAAAAAGGAGATTCGCCATTTTCGTCTGAAACACCGCGCATTTCTGCAATAACAGTTTCTGCGAAACGTTCAGTATGCTCTGCCATAAATAGAAAACGGAAACGTGATAAAAAGCGTCCGTTACGGTTTTTACGGTGAGTTTCGCTCAAAAATAAGGTACAAATTTCAGAGGCACCAGTGTAGTCATTACACAAGGATAATGTTTCAACAGTGTTGTAAATATTAAGCTCACGAGAGCTGTGCACAACTTTACCTAAATGGTAATGATAAAATGCATCATCTAGACCAACAGCAGACTCAATACCACTTGTGCCAACTACCGCGCCTGTTTCTGTATCTTCCATAACAAACAGGTAGCCTTCATTGCCAGGCTGTGAAACTATGCTTTTAAAAGACACTTCAGCATGAGAAATACGTTTTTTTAGTAATTCTTCGTTTACTGGTAGTGATGTAAAACCATGTCCTGACTCAACAGCAATACGATGCAATGCATCATAATCACTGCTTTGAATTGGGCGTATTATAATCATAGAAAACTCTCAATGAGACGCTCAAATACCGGACTATTTGCAGGTATTTGAACGCTATTATAATGGAAACTTACTTAGTTAATTTAGCTACAGCTTTTTCAAAACGCGCTAAACCTTCAGCAATGTCTTCATCAGGAATAACTAGTGAAGGGGCAAAACGAATAATGTTAGCGCCGGCAACAAGTGTCATTACACCTTCTTCCATGGCTGCATTTAAAAAGTCTTTCGCTCTGCCTTGATATGCTTCGGTTAGTACTGCACCAATAAGTAAACCTTTACCACGAATTTCACTAAATACATTGTATTTTGCGTTGATGGCGTTAAGGCCTGCTACATAAAGTTTTGCTTTGGCTTTTACGCCGTCTAATACTTCTGGTGTATTTACTGTATCAAAAGCGGCTTCGGCTACAGCACAAGCTAGCGGGTTACCGCCGTATGTACTACCGTGTGTGCCAACTTTTAAGTGCTTAGCTATATCCGTTGTGGTGATCATAGCGCCAATTGGGAAGCCGCCACCAAGTGCTTTTGCCGTTGTTAAAATGTCAGGAGTAACGCCTAGGCCCATGTAGGCGTATAACTCACCTAAGCGGCCAACACCGGTTTGAACTTCATCAAAAATTAATAATGCGTTGTGTTCGTTACATAATGCACGTACACCTTTAGCAAATTCATCAGTAGGTGAAACAATACCGCCTTCCCCTTGCAATGGTTCCATAACGACAGCACAAGTTTTATCAGACATAAGTGCTTTTAAGCTGTCTAAATTATTGTATTCAGCGTGATCGATATCGCCAGGCTTAGGACCAAAACCATCAGAATAAGCTGCTTGACCACCAACAGTTACGGTGAAGAATGTACGACCGTGGAAACCTTGCTTAAATGCGATAATTTGTGACTTTTCAGCACCGTAGTTTTCTAATGCCCAACGACGCGCTAATTTTAAGGCGCCTTCGTTTGCTTCAGCGCCTGAGTTAGCAAAGTAAACTTTGTCAGCAAATGTGTTGTCAGTTAGTTTTTTCGCTAAGCGTAATGCTGGCTCGTTAGTCATAACGTTAGATAAATGCCAAATCTTGTTTGCTTGTTCAGTCAATGCGCCAACCAAGACTGGGTGACAATGTCCCAAACAGTTTACGGCAATGCCACCGGCAAAATCGATAAATTCACGATCTTGTTGATCCCAAACACGCGAACCTTGACCGCGCACAGGTATAACAGCAGATGGTGAATAGTTTGGTACCATAACATCATCAAATAACTCACGATTTACTGGGAAGTGGTTAGACATTGTAAATTCCTTATATATTTAGGATATTGTAATTAATCATTGTTTTGCGATAGCTAACAAAACTACATGCATTAACGAGTGATGCATTATTAAATGCACGACAAATTAAAAATAGGCACGGATTATGACAGAAAAAACAGGTATTGTCTTGTCAAAATGCGCTGAAGCCCTTATAAAATAAAGGTCTCTCCGTTTTTATTCATTTTTATTGCATAACTATATTTGCGTTTTTTTTGCACTCTATGGCTAGTTATTAGCGTTTTATGTCAGCTTAGCAGATCTGTAAATACTTATGATATTTCATAATTAATCAAAAATAATTGGGCGATTGAGGCTTTTTTAGTGATTTTATCGCTATTTTTTTGATATTTAACCGAAGAATAGTCGATATAAGGCAATATATATTGGTAAAGATGTGTTTGAGTAATGAGGAAAAGAGCAGTAAAGGTTAATTAAAAATTAATTTAATATGATCAATATCGCTTTTCTTTAGTAAGCTAATGTCAGTTTTTGTTAAGCGCCCAGCCATTAATAATGTTTTTGCTTCTTCAGTACTTATAAGGTCTTCTTTAGCTAAACTTCTAAAGGCAACATAAGCTTTGGCTTTGGTGACTAATTTTGCAATTGGACACATATGCTTTATGTCTGTCGCATAAGCAAGATCGAATAAAGGCTCTGTAATTTGTAGGCGATCAAAGCGCATAAGCTCAACCATATCTGCCGCTACTTTACTGCTGCGCTCTAGTAATTGTTCAAGTAATAAATCAGGCGCTGTATCCAGTGTTACTAATACGTCATGTAGCTTTTTATCTTTATTGTCGTATGCGGCACGCAAGTCTTTATTATACAGATCGCTATAGGCATCTAAAAAGCCGCGAGTTACGGCTAATAATCCTAAGTTACTGAGCATGCCTGCAGTAAATGCTGTGAACTCATCTAACCCTTCTTCTTTGGCTAAACGCTGAGATGCCAGTGCAATTGATAAACTATCGTTCCACAATTTTCGCTTCATTAACGGATAAGGGGAGGTACTTGTGGGCAACCAGTGTTTTAGCATAAATGTGGGCATGACTAACTTTAGGTTATCTAAGCCTACATAGCTTAAGGCTAAGCTTGGCTCAGTTACCTGTATGTCTGAACGTTTGCGATACTGAGGCTTATTAACTAAATTAATTAATTCATTACAAAGCCAGGGAAGTGACTTAGCCAAAGGAGTAATGCGGTTAATACTCGCTGCTTTTACCGCTAATATTTCCATAATAGAAGGTGCAGCATCTTCAATTTTTAGTACATTGGTGTAAAGGTTTTCTTTATTATCAAACACTTTATTTACTTGGTTATTAACACGTTTATAAAACTTGTTTTTAACTTGTGTTTTAAAGTGTTCTTCACCGTGTGCTTGTATAATTTTATTTTTGTTTGCTTCTTCTTCAATCGCTAATAACTCACGCCTGCGATTAAACTGTTCACTGTCTTGATGCTTAGTCATATTGATTTTGCCGCTTTTTTGATTGGCAAAATCTTTACTTATCGCAAGACTTAACACGCGATTGTAAATAGGTAAGACTAATTTGTTATTTTCAAAAATATGCATCAGAACTTCATTGTTAGTTATGTGTGAACAATCGATAAATAAGACATTAGCTAGGTTATCGACCTGTTGTTATATTTCATGAGGTTAAAATATTATCATCTATATGATTGGCGTATTGGTCAATAAAATTTTGTAATAATTGATGGCCTTGCTCTGTTAAAACAGACTCAGGATGAAATTGTACGCTAGCAATAGCTAATGTTTGGTGCTGTAAAGCCATGATTTCTTGTTGACCATTTTCGGTGATCCAAGCGGTTACTTCGAGGTCATTAGGTAAAGAATTTTTATCAACAATTAACGAATGATATCGGGTAACGGTTAATGGTTGTTTTAACGCATGAAACAAACCTTGCTCATTATGGCTAATCAAACTGGTTTTACCGTGCATGACTTTATTTGCTTTAATAACTTTTGCACCGAAATGTTGGGCAATACATTGGTGCCCTAGGCAAACACCTAATATGGCAATGCGGCCTTTAAACTTTTCGATAATCGCCAAAGATAAACCTGCCGCGTTTGGATCGCAAGGCCCTGGCGAAATCACAATATATTGTGGTGCTAATGATTCAATATCGGCTAAGTTGATTTCATCATTTCGACATACCTTAACCTCTTGTCCTAATGCCTGAAAATAATGCACTAAGTTAAAGGTAAAAGAGTCGTAATTGTCGATCATTAATAACAAAAAAACACCTGCATAAAAGTAAATCGTAACGCGGGCGTTATTCTAATCTTTTATTGTTAGCCATTCTACCTTTAGTGGTGCTTATACTACTTGTTGAACGAAGCCGCTCTGCGGCAGAGTAACTTTTAAACAACCTTCCATACTCAATAATAGCATGGTCATTTCGACGATGCGTTATTGGAGTAATCCCATGAATACATCACAACAACAACGCTACAATTATCTTTATGAACAACATCTTACCAACTTAAGGCTGCAAGGTAAACGCCCTTCAACCATCGACGGTTATGCGCGCGCTGTTCGCCGTATTACTGCCTTTTTTGATAAATCACCTGATAGCCTTTCTATTGATGAACTCAAACAATATTTCAACAGCCTCATTCAAACCCACTCTTGGAGTACCGTTAAAATTGACCGGAACGGGTTGCAATTCTTTTACCGCTACACCCTCAATAAGCAGTGGGAGTGGCTCGCTATCGTCAAACCACCACAAGTAAAACGCATCTCCGATATATTAACCCCCGCTCAAATCAGTGAGGTCATTAATAGAACCAAGAAGTTACGTTATCAAGTGTTTTTTATGACGCTCTATTCAATGGGATTACGCTTAAGTGAAGGGCTCAATTTAACCGTTCATGATATCGATAAAGCCACTATGTTGGTGCATGTACGGGACGGTAAAGGCGGAAAAGACCGCATGGTGCCCATCCCTGAGCTCACCCTTATCGCGCTTCGATGTTATTGGAAAACACACCGCCACCCAGTGTTAATATTTCCAAGTACGCAAGCAAAGTCCCAGCCTGAAATACAAACCCCGATGGATAAAGGCAGTGTGCAAAAAGCCTTGAAACGTGTGTTGCAAGATTGCGGTATTCATAAGCGTATTAGTCCACATTCACTGCGTCATTGCTTTGCAACACACCTGTTAGAGCAAGGGCTTGATTTGCGTTCTTTGCAGCAATTGCTTGGACACGCCAGTCTTAACACCACTGCTCGCTACACACAGCTCACCATAGTGAAACAGCGTGATATGTCACACGAGATAAACAAACTCACCGATAAACTCAACATCACATGGTCTGAAACATGAGTACCTTTGTCGATTTACTCCGCCAACATCACCAAGCCCTTGAAACTGAGTATAGCAGGGAATTATCACCCGATATACGCAGGGCCATGTATGCCATGATGATGTGCAAAACACCCCAGCAGCGACAATCGCTTTGGGCCTGTGAGCATTGCCAGCACCATGACCGCTCGCCGCTCTCATGTGGTCATCGACACTGCCCGCAGTGTCAACAAAACACCACCTCACAGTGGCTGGACAGACAACAGGCAAAGCTGTTGCCGGTTGAGTATTTTATGGTGACATTCACCCTACCTTTTGAGTTAAGAGCCTTGGTAAGAAAGCGCCCCAAGGCCATGTTCAAACTGATGTTTTCTGTTACCTCAAGTATTTTAAAAGACTTTGCTACACGCCAAGGGCTAGGTGACATAGGCTTTACCTCGGTACTACATACCCACAGTCGACGACGAGCGTTACATCCCCATTTACACATTATTGTGCCCAATGGCGGTTATAACCCCGCGCGAAAACAATGGCGTAAAGGCAAGAAAGGCTACTTGTTTAATGCCTTTTCACTCGCTAAAGTTTGGCGAGCACGCGTGTTCGAGGCCATTAAAAAGCATCCTGAGCTTTCACTCACTCACATCAAGATGATGCCCAAAAAATGGGTCGTTGATTGTAAAAACGTCGGTCAAGGTTTACCCGCCTTAAAATACCTATCACGGTATTTATATCGCGGCGTATTACCAGATAAAGATATCATTCATTATGACCAGCGCACGGTCACCTTTCGCTATACCGACAGTGCAACAAACAAAACAACACATCGCACACTGCCTACGCTCAAGTTCTTAATGCTGATACTGCAACATGTGTTACCCAAGGGCTTACAGCGGGTGCGTGACTATGGATTGTTATCTTCAGGGGCTAAAAAGTTACGGCTAATTATCCAACTGCTCTTGTTACCGGTAAGCGATTGGCTCAACACGACAAAAGCAACCACCACCCTAAAGGCGAGTAAAATATGCCCTTGCTGTCAACATACAATGCACTGTACAGGCGTCACACGAATACCCTAGCCGAAAGGCGAATATAATAAGGATAATGGCAAAGCGCTAATCAATAGGAGAGAAAACAACTGATGAAACAGTAAAGAATGAACCGGCGAAAAATTACGCTATTTCTCGCTTTGGCCTCGTGCGCGTTGAAATCAGGCAACTGATCGCAACCCCTTCAGAAAATCAATCGCTATTGACTATATAAAGCAGACTCCGGGCTTGTCCAACACCCGAATAAGGTGTCGGCTGCGCGACACCTATTCTTATTTGTTAGCATGCTTTTACACTAATCAATTTCTATATCGATATAGTTTGGCACTAAGTTATCTGCAAGCCAATGCCAACTAAATTCAATATTAACGTTTGCGACTTGAAATTGATAATTAACTTCTACTCCATCATCCCAATGTTCAGTCTGCATTAAGAATTTATGCCGAATTGTTTCAGGTTGGAATTGAGTATTTACCAAAATAATTTCTCCATCAATTACCAAATCACCTGTGTAAATATCGCCTTTAGAGTAAAACTCACTAAGGCGCACACATATATTTTTGATAATTGAATCTTGAATATGAAAGCTAACACTACCATTTTGATGATTTCCATCAGGTAAACTTGATTGGCTCCCTAACACAAGATTTAAAATTTCAAATGAATCTAGATTGATGCACATAATTCCTAGCATGCTAACGCACGAATAACAGGCTAAAAATAGTGGGCTAAAATGGAGCGAAGCGAACAGCCCGCTGTTTTTAGTCCTTGTTGATTTGCTTGTTAGTTGCTGATGCTCCGAGCTTTTTTAAGACACGACACTACCAACAACCACGGAAAAAGATAACACTATATTGAGCTACAATACATGAAAGTGAGAACGCTGAGAAATAGCGGCAAAACCTAGACACTTCCTGTGATTGATAACTACTTGCTTAAATGCTGATAAATACCTGTAACCACGCTTTTAAAAAACATCTAAATTTACTAGCAAACTAACAGCTTATTATGAGGAAAAAATCCTTGTTTAAACAAGGAAAATATCCTTCTTTCATATCTTAAGATAATCAAAACATACCTTATTTATTCAATATCTACAATAAGTTACTAATAAAACATTTCGTTATGTTAAAGACATAAACGAGAATATTTCCTTTTTATTGGCTGAAAGCAGGAAATCGCACTAAACTGTACAAAAATACAGTACCTCTTATTGCGTAACAAAATAAATAAGGATAAATATATGAGTTCTCTTTTTCTTACCCATATTAAAGAGCAGATGTGGACAAAAAGGTATGCTAAACGCACTATCGAGTCGTATTTATATTGGATAAAAGCGTTTATCATTTTTAATAATAAGCGGCACCCTAACACTTGCCATAATCATGAGGTTGAGTCTTTTCTCTCTCACTTGTCTAATGTCATCAATGTGGCGCCTAAAACACAGGCATTAGCATTGAATGCCTTATCGTATATGTACAAATATGTGCTTAAAAATGAATTAACATTGGAATTAAACTTTAATAAAAGCCATATTCAGCAAAAACTGCCTGTCGTACTAACTCAAAAAGAAGTATCAGCACTGCTTGTACAAATTGACGCTAACTATCAATTAATTTGTCAACTTATGTATGGTAGCGGCCTACGATTAATGGAAGCTGTTCGTTTACGAGTACAAGATATAGACTTTGATTTTTATACTGTAAGAGTTTGGCAAGGTAAGGGAGGGAAAAACCGCTGTGTGACTTTGGCAAAAGAGCTTATTGATGCATTAAAGATGCAAATAAATAGCGTTGAACTACTTTTTAGCTGTGACTCTAAAACCCCTGACTATCAGGGTGTGTATTTGCCTTTCGCACTTAGTAGGAAGTACCCTAACGCACGAAAAGAGTTGGGATGGCATTATTTGTTTCCTTCAAAAAGACTCAGTATAGATCCTGAAGTAAATGCGCTTAGACGACATCATATAAATGAAACATCAATAAGGAAAGTAGTAAAACAAGCGGCAAAGAAAGCGCGTATAGAAAAAAAGGTTACTTGTCATACATTACGTCACTCATTTGCTACGCATTTATTACAGCGAGGCGCAGACATAAGAACAGTTCAAGAGCAATTAGGCCATACTGACATTAGAACAACACAAATATATACTCATGTTATGCAAGCTGGTGCGAATGGTGTGCGTAGCCCTTTATCTGACTTATAAATAGGAGAAATTCATGGGCATAAGTCCAAGAGTGCACTTTTTTGACCAGTACGGCAAAATAGCAAAAATTCCATACCGTAAATTCGAACGCCTATTAAATGCCGACAAGGCTATATGTTTCCCTAAGTACGCTTCTGAGAAGGTTAAGTGTTCAATATCTTATGTTGAAATGGAAAATCGTCAGGCAATTGAAATTCTTCATTGTGACTATTTACTGATACCTTTTAATAAACAGGGTCAATTAGATGTAGACCGATATGCACAGGGCACAGCATTAAAGTTTCAGTCTATTGATCTGCTTAATAAATTTAACAATATTACTTATATACAACCTGAATTAGCAAAAAAACAATATATGAAGGACTTTACATGGCAGGCAACCACACAACAAATTGATGCCATAGTAGCGCATATTTTTTCTAGCAAATAAAACGAAAAAGGCGAACCATTTCTGGTTCGCCTTTCTAATCAAAGCGCTAAATTTTTGAAAAAATTAATCTTCATAACTAGAAACAGGCGGACAACTACAAATTAAATTACGATCCCCATATACATCATCAATACGGTTAACCGTTGGCCAGAATTTATTCGCTGCTGCCGCAGGTACTGGGAATACAGCTTCTTGAATGGTGTAACCACGTTCCCAAGATGCGGTAATATCCGCTAGTGTGTGCGGTGCGTTGTGCAGTGGGTTGTCTTCGCTTGTCCACTCACCTGAGGCAACTTTACGTACTTCATCACGAATCGACATCATGGCTTCAATGAAACGGTCTAGTTCAACTTTTGATTCAGATTCAGTTGGCTCAATCATGAATGTACCCGCTACTGGGAACGACATGGTAGGTGCATGGAAACCGTAATCCATTAAACGCTTAGCGATATCGACTTCTGTAACACCAGATTCCACTTTAAGTGGACGTAAATCAATAATACATTCGTGCGCAACACGGCCATTTTTATCTGAATATAAAATTGGGTAGTGTTGGCTAAGTTTTGTTGCTAAGTAGTTAGCGTTAGTAATGGCGTATTTAGTTGCGTCTGTAACACCTTTTTTACCCAGTAAAGCAACGTAAAGGTATGAGATACATAAAATGCCTGCACTACCGTATGGTGCGGCTGAAACAGCGCCGTTACCTTTGGTGTTTTCGTTTACGTTGATCAATGCATGGTCAGGCAAAAATGGTGCTAAATGCGATTTAACGCCGATAGGACCCATACCTGGACCGCCGCCGCCGTGTGGAATAGCGAAGGTTTTGTGTAAGTTTAAGTGTGAAACGTCTGCGCCAATAAAGCCTGGTGATGTAACACCTACTTGAGCGTTCATATTTGCGCCATCAAGGTAAACTTGACCACCGTGTTCATGCACTATGTTACAAATTTCAGCAATGGTAGTTTCGTATACACCGTGCGTAGACGGGTACGTGATCATGATACAAGAAAGGTTCTCGGCTAACTCTTCTGCTTTCGCTTTTAAGTCGGCCATGTCAACGTTACCTGATTTATCACAAGCAACTACAACGACTTTCATACCTACCATCATCGCTGATGCTGGGTTAGTACCGTGCGCAGAAGATGGAATTAAACAAATGTTACGATGTGAGTCGCCACGACTTTCGTGGTATTTGTGAATTGCGATTAAGCCAGCATATTCACCTTGCGCGCCTGAGTTTGGCTGCATTGAAATATTGTCGTAGCCGGTAAGCTCAACTAACCAGTCGCCTAGCTCGTCAATCATATGCTTGTAGCCTTGTGCTTGGTCAACAGGTGCAAACGGATGCATGTTGGCAAATTCAGGCCATGAAACTGGGATCATTTGAGCAGTAGCGTTAAGTTTCATGGTACAAGAGCCCAATGAAATCATAGAGTGGTTAAGCGCTAAATCTTTGTTTTCTAACTTTTTGATGTAACGTAGCATCTCAGTTTCGCTGTGATACGAGTTAAATACTGGGTGCGTTAGAATGGCTGATTCACGCTGTAATGCTGCAGGAATTGACGAATGACCACTGTCGGTTATTTGTTGGTCAAGTGCTGCTACGTCTAAACCGTGCCCTTCGCCTAATAAAATATTGAATAAGTTTTGTACTTTTTCACGCGTTGTTGTTTCATCTACTGATATGCTGATTTGACCTTCAACGTCTGTACGGAAGTTAACGCCAGCAGCTAATGCACGTGCAACGATTTCGTCTTTGTTATACTGACCTTCAGAAAAGTTAAAAGTAAGCGTATCAAAGTAGTTAGCGTGAATTGGCGTTAAACCTTTACTTGCGGTACCTAAACATAAAATATCAGCAAAACGGTGAATACGTTGCGCAATAGTTTTTAAGCCTTTTGGACCATGGTAAACCGCATAAAATGCTGCCATGTTGGCTAGTAACACTTGTGCTGTACAAATGTTTGAGTTGGCTTTTTCGCGGCGAATGTGTTGCTCGCGCGTTTGCATAGCCATACGCAATGCTGGGTTGTTGCGTGTGTCTTTCGATACACCAATAATACGGCCCGGCAATGAACGTTTGAATTTATCAGAGGTTGTGAAAAATGCAGCGTGTGGCCCGCCGTAACCCATTGGAACACCAAAACGTTGGGTTGTACCAATAACGGCATCAGCACCTAACTCACCCGGTGCTTTTAATAACACTAAGCTCATAATGTCGGCAGCAACAGCAACAATACCCTTGTTGTCGTGTACTTTAGCAATTAAATCGCTAATGTCTGTTATTTCACCCGTTGCACTTGGGTATTGCAATAATGCGCCAAATACATCGTGATTAACGACTTCGTTAGCTGGGGCTACAACAATGTCGAAATCGAACATTTCGGCACGTTGTTTTACTACGTCAATGGTTTGCGGGTATACGTCGCTTGAGATAAAGAACAAGTTTGATTTTTTGTTTTTAGATACGCGTTTCGCTAATGCCATAGCTTCAGCTGCTGCAGTACCTTCATCCAGTAATGACGCTGACGCTAGGTCTAAACCTGTTAGGTCGATACACATTTGTTGGAAGTTTAATAATGACTCTAAACGACCTTGAGCAATTTCTGGTTGGTATGGCGTGTAAGCCGTGTACCAGCCTGGATTTTCTAACACGTTACGTAAAATAACGTTTGGGGTAAGTGTGCCGTAGTAACCTAAACCAATATATGTCTCGTTTACCTTGTTCAAGCTTGCAACTTTTTTCAAGTCGATTAGTGCTTGCACTTCAGTTTTGCTTTCTTCGATAGCAGGTAAATCAGCTAAACGAATATCACTAGGTACGATTTGGTCGATAAGCGCGTCAACAGAGTCAGCACCAATGTCTTTGAGCATAGCTTGCGTTTGCTCAGCATTTGGACCAATGTGGCGGCTAATAAAATTTTGTCTTTGCTCTAATTCAGCTAAAGATAACGAGTCATTATTTTGAGTAGACATAAAACAGCTTCACTATAAAGTTGATAGTATTTAAAAAACAAAGCCTCGAACTACTAGTCAGTCGGAGGCTTAAATATCGTTTTCGTAAACAATCTGCTTTTAGGCAAGGCGCTAAAGTTGTGAGTCGTATGAGCTTAGTGTACTAAGTGATTACGACGAATAACGAAAGCAACGCAGTATAAAAGTAGAGTGTGCCCGAAAACTAGTCTTCGTCGATCGAGTTTGCATACCCTTCAGCATCTAGCAAGCTATCTAACTCGCCTTCGTCTTCAATTTTCAATTTGAATAACCAACCGTCACCAAACGCGTCAGAGTTAACTAGCTCTGGTGAATCTTCAAGGTCTTCATTCACTTCTACAACTTCACCTGTAACCGGTGCGTAAATGTCTGATGCAGCTTTAACTGACTCAGCTACAGCAACGTCGTCGCCTGTGCTTACGGTATCGCCAACTTCTGGTAACTCAACAAATACCATGTCGCCTAAAAGGTCTTGTGCGTGTTCTGTAATACCTACAGTAACTACACCGTTACCTTCGTTACGTACCCATTCGTGTGATGTTGCATATTTTAATTCTGAAGGAATGTTGCTCATTGTTTGGTTCCTAGTCTGTATTTTAAAATTTTTGTTTAAATGACCATAGTATGAAGCTGCTTGCGCGTTTCAATTGATACTATAGCTTAAATATTCTGCAATTTAATAGGGTTTTATTACGCATTAATAAAAGTGCGTGTTAACCCTATATTAGTAAGAAATAGTTAAAAAACTTTTTTGCCGTTACGTACAAAGCTTGGCTTAATTACTTGAACTTTTACTAGCTTTTTACGCATTTCAACTTCTACTGTACTGCCTAATGCTGTGCTACGTGGTACACGTGCCATGGCAATACTGTGGCCTAAAGTAGGAGAGAATGTTCCTGAAGTAATAATACCTTCGCCTGCTGCTGTAATTACTTTTAAGCCTGTGCGTAAAACACCTTTTTCTTCAAGCACTAAGCCGACTAATTTAGGTTGGTCACCCGCAGCACGTTGCGCCGCTAATACTTCACGGCCGTTAAAGTTACGATCTTCTGGTTCCCAGCTAATGGTCCACGCCATGTTAGCGGCTAATGGTGAAACGCTTTCGTCCATGTCTAAACCGTAAAGGTTCATGCCGGCTTCTAAGCGAAGCGTATCACGAGCACCTAAACCACAAGGCTTAACGCCTGCGTCTAGTAATTGTTGCCAAAGATCGGCAGCTTGTTCAGCGGGTAAAGCAATTTCGTAACCGTTTTCACCGGTGTAGCCCGTTGTAGCAATAAATAAGTCGCCCGCTTGTGCTGAGAAAAATGGCTTCATGCCTTCAACAGCTGTATTTTGCTCTGCGCTAAGTAATGTTGCTACTTTTGCTTTAGCTTGAGGGCCTTGTACAGCGATCATGGCAAATTCAGGACGCTCAGTAATGACTACGTCAAATTCAGCTGATTGGGCGTTGATCCAAGCTAAGTCTTTTTCACGCGTTGCTGAGTTCACCACTAAACGGTAATCAGTTGTTGTGAAAAAATAAACAATTAAGTCGTCAATTACGCCGCCTTCTTCATTACACATGCCGGTATATAAAGCTTTACCTGCAACGTCTAACTTGGCAACGTCGTTAATAACTAAACGGCGTAAAAATGCTTGTGCATCTTGGCCTTGAACGTCAACAATGGTCATGTGTGAAACGTCGAACATACCAGCGTCGGTGCGCACTGCATGATGTTCTTCAATTTGAGAACCATAGTTAATCGGCATATCCCAACCGTAAAAATCAACCATTTTAGCGCCAGCTTCAATGTGCTTGGCGTGTAATACTGTTTTATTTGACATGCTACGTTTCACTCACGTTAGTTGTTTTATCTAGCAATAAAGTGCTTTTAACAGCACTATTTTATACCTTTGCGTATAAACCTAGAATAAAGACGAATGATTTACAAAAAGTGCTAAAGATTATAGCCGCGAGTAATCGTTGATTCAACAGATAAAATGGCATAATAAAAATAAAAACCCGACTAAATAATCTATTCCAAATTATATTTTCAAAAGTAGCACTTTGAAAAATATAATTCCTTTAGGGTATAAAAACTCAGCAACTTGTGGGCTAAAATTTTATATTGTTGATATGTTGCTGAGAAACTATTTTTTTATCATGTGGTTTTAATGCATTTAAAGCGGGTAAAAGCACTGATTTACTTGACCTTATAGTCAACAAAATAGCCAAACTAACGAGGCCTACTCAGAAAAAGTTAAGACCTTAAAGCGTAATATTACTTAACCTGAACTCTGGATAAGCATTCATTATCTAGAGTTCAGGTTAAACAGCTATTTCGAAGATAGTGAATTAGCAGATAATGGCTTAGCGCTCGCTTTAGCCAATACAGGTAAGTTTTCTTTAAAGCCTAACGCTTGGTTGATCATCACAGCTTTAGCCGGTGTAAACTTATTAAGCAACGACATACCTAAACCTCGTAATAATTTAATCGCACTTTGTTGCGGACTAAAGCTTTGTTTAATGGCTTCCATGGCGGCGATCATTTCTGCGGCTTCACTTTTACGCCAGCGGGCAAATTGTTGCAACGATTTATCGCTATACCAAGCGTTGTCGTCGAGCATGCCTTTAGCTTGAGCTTTACTCAGTTGTTCGCTAATCGTTTGCGACAATGCTACGGCATCGAGCAAACCTAAATTAACACCTTGGCCAGCTAACGGGTGAATAGTATGGGCAGCATCGCCAACCAACACCATACGACCTTTTACAAACTCTTGTGAAAAACGCATGGTTAACGGATAAGTAATGCGCTCGCTCAGGAGTTTAACTTCGCCAAGTTTGCCATCGCTAGCTGCGGTTATTTCTTTGCCAAACTCTTCGGCTGATAAAGCCGTTAAGCGCGAGGCTTCTTCAGGACTAGTTGACCAAACAATAGAACATAAATCTTTTTGATATAGCGGCAGCAACGCCAAAGGGCCTGTTGCTAGAAATACTTGCCAAGCCGTACTTTGATGACCTTGCTGGCATTTTACAGTAGCTACCATGGCATGATGATCATAGTCTCGAAAAGTTAACGGTACGTTCATTTGCTTACGTACCCAAGAGTTAGCGCCGTCTGCCCCTACCACTAACTTTGCCACTATTGGCATAGCTTGACTGTTGCTGCTGTCGCTAGACTCAAAGGTAGCAAATACTTCGTTATCGCTTGGGCTTAATTGTTGCAGTTTATGCTCAGTAAAAAATACGATACCACTGTCTTGTTCTGCCTTGTGCCACAGTGCGTTGCGAATAACGTTATTTTCGATAATAAAGCCCAGTTGTTCGGGATTGTTGGCAACGCTGGTGTGGTTAACATCGTTTAATGAGAAATCTAATTGTCCGTAGCCCGCTTTGTCCCAAATATGCATGTCGTGATATGGCTGGGTGCGCTGAGCAATAATGTCTTGCCAAACATTTAGGTTACTAAATATTTGTTGGCTCGCGGCATTGATAGCACTAACGCGTAGTTCTGGTTCATCGCTAAGGGTATCACTTAAGTTGCCAACTGGCGCGTTGTCGACAATAGCTACACTGAGCTCGGTTTGTTGGCGAATGGCAAGCGCCAAGGTTAAGCCAACCATGCCGCCGCCGACAATTAATAGATCAAATTTTTGCATGTTTAGCCATATTCAATTTGGTTATATTTACGTTTTTAATCGTCATATTTTAAGGGTTATGTGCTTTATGCTCATAGATATCTTTAATCTAATGATTAATAGCCCATGGTTTTCTTAACAAGTGCGTTTTTCAAACTCGGCAAATAGTTTACTACTTTTAAACCAATATTACGCCCTGCAACTAATGGCGGTAGTTGATTCGAAAATAAAGTAACTAACGAGTCGGTTAAGTTGATCACTTGCTTTTGATCTTGCCCTCGCGCTTTGCCATATTGCATTAAATTGGCAAAAGCACCGATATCTTGTTGCTGTAACAAGGCACGTTTAATCACTTCTGTCATGTCGCTTACATCACGCAAACCTAAATTAAAGCCTTGTCCGGCAATAGGATGAATAGTGTGAGAGGCATTACCAATTAGAGCCATGCGATGATAAACCTGTTCATTAGCTTGCACTAATTTAAGAGGGTAAGTAACCCGTTTACCGACATGGGTAATATTACCTAGCCAGTGGCCGAATGATTGCGATAATTGCTCAGCAAACTCGTGCTCGGGTAAATTCAGCATTTTGTCAGCAAGTTCAGGGGTTAATGTCCACACTAAAGAACATCGACCTGCGCTATTTTTTGCTGATTTACCTAGTTCAGTTGAGTTATTTTGACTTGCCGTTAAAGGTAACATGGCGATCGGGCCAGTGTCGGTAAAGCGTTCATAAGCAATGTTATTGTGATGAATAGATGTGGCAACATTAGCGATTAAAGCGGTTTGTTGATAATCGCGACTTGTTGTTGCTATGTTAGCAAATGCTCGACAAGGCGACTTTGCGCCATCGCAGGCCAGTAAAAGCGCGGCAGATAATTTTATGCCAGAGTGAAGTTCAACATTTACTTTTTCTGCTTGCCATTTTATTTCGTTAATACTGTCTGGCGTAAACCAAGTTACATGGTTTTTAGTGCTTAAGGTTTTTAGCAGCGCAGCGCCAATGTGGGTCATTTCAGCCACAAAGCCAAGCGCGTCTACTTGGTGGTGTTCGGCATAAAGTCGCGCTTTGCCATAATAACCGCGATCTGAAATATGAATGTTTTTTATTGGCTCAGCATCTTGCTGTAAATGTTGCCATGCACCAATATTATTAAGGTAATTGGCGCTACCGTGAGATAAGGCTAAAACGCGATTGTCAAAACTAGCGCTTGACTCAGTTAACACTGCATTGGCTTCAATAATGGCAATTTTCAACGGCTGCTGGTTATGATCACGCAAGCCAGATAAGCTTAATGCCATTAAGCTGCCCGATAAACCTCCACCTGAAATAATAACATCAAAATGTTGGCTGCTATCAGGTATATTGTTTGTATCTGCTGCACTCGTTTTCATTATTAACCTGTTGTGTTAATTTACTGCGCTATTTTTACTGCACCGTTTTTACTGCACCGTTTTTAATGCGCCGCTTTTAATCAGCCGCTTTTAATGCACCGCTGTTAATCAGCCATAAGGGCTTCAATATCAGCAATGGTTTTGGGTGCATTCACGGTTAAGTTTTCAAAACCGGTTGCGGTTATCGCGATATTATCTTCTATGCGAACACCAATACCGCGCCACTTTTCATCAACGCTTTTATCTGTACTTGGAATATAAATACCCGGCTCTATTGTTAATACCATCCCGTCAGCAAATGGGCGTAATTGTTCGCGCATTGCGCTGGCATGGTAGTCGCCAACATCATGAACATCGAGCCCTAACCAATGCCCAAGCCCATGAATAAAGTATTTTTTACATGCACGTTGGGCGATTAATATTGTTAAGTTACCTTGTAAAATACCTAAATCGTACAACCCTTTTGTCAGAAATTCACAAACAATACGATTAAGCTCTGCAAGTGTTTGCCCGGGTTTAATTGCTGCAATAGCAAGGTTTTGGCTATCGAGCACTAACTGATAAATAAGGCTTTGTGGTTCGCTAAACTTACCATTTACCGGGAAGGTACGAGTAATGTCGGCTGCATAGCCCGCGAGTTCGCCGCCAGCATCTATTAGAAGTAAGTCGCCGTTTTTCAGGGCTTCGTCGTTATCGGTGTAATGTAAAATATTAGCGTTATCGCCACCTGCAACAATAGAGCTATATGCTGGGTAGCGCGCACCATTACTGGCGAATTCGTGTAATAATTCGGCTTCTATTTGATATTCAAACTTGCCTGCTTGGCTTTGCTGCATTGCGCGTTGGTGAGCAGCCCCGCTGATCACGTTAACTTGTCGCATAATATCAAGCTCAGCATTTGACTTATGTAAGCGCATTTCGTCGAGTATGTTATTGCAATCAATCAAGGTTGTTGGCGCTTTAGCCCCGGTGCGAGAGGCTTGTTTGATTTGGCTTAACCAATTAAGTACTTGTTGTTGAAAATCGTTTTGTTCATTTTGACAAATTAACACCGCGGTTTTACCGGTTATTAACGGTATTAGCTGTTCTTCAATATCGGCTAAGGCAAAGCAGTTATCAAATTTATAATCTTTAATCGCTTTGTTTTGCCCTACGCGCCTGCCATGCCACACTTCTTGTAGTGGATCTTTTTCACGAGAAAATAAAACACTTTCGGCGACATCATCAGCTTTAATGATTGCCAAAATAGCATCAGGTTCGTTAAAACCGGTTAAATAATAAAAATGCTTATTTTGGCAAAATGGGTATTCAGTGTCGTTACTGCGCGTTACTTCTTTACCTGCTGCAATAAGCGCGATGCTATTGTTAGGCATTTGTGCGATAAAGTTTTTTCTGCGCTGACAAAATTCAGCCACGGGTAATAAGGTATTTTTGATCATAATTATTAGCTTAATTTCTGTCTGATTAACGTTAGTTACTGATAACTTTCGTACTATTTTCGCATTTTTTTCAAACTATTTTCACACTGAGGGCCGAGTTTAATTATTTGAAGGATTAAACCCAGTCGCTTTATTGTGTTAATGTAGAATGAATGTAGCCTTAATGTAGAGTGGTTTTCTTATCTTGTGGTGCTGGCGGCGAGCCTAACTCAGTAAAACAAAGTAAGGCTGAAATGCGAACGTATTCAGCAATTTCAAAAAAGGCTTGTTCGGTGTCTTCGTCTTCTTCCATTTCGTCTGACAAATTAGCGATTTCGCCAAAGTCTACCAGCACTTCTTTAACGTCTTCAGACAAAGCAGCATTTTTTGTTTGCTGTAAACCAAAGCCTAAATTAAAACCTTGCACCCATTTACCTAAGGCATGACCACGTTCAATAATTGAGTCGTCATCATCAGGCAGCATTAGTTTAAAGCTGTAAGAGTCGTCGAGAATTTTCTGCCAAATATCACTGTAAATATTTTTTACTAAGCTTTGTATTGTTGTAGGCAAGCCTTCAGCGTTGTTAAGCATGTCGTTCACCATAGCGATATAATCGTTACTTTCAAACTCAAAGCCGGCGGCAATTAACCCGGTAAGTACGCCATGAATTTCAGCAGCATGCGCTTCAATACCTTCACTGGTTAAAATTGCTTGTACAGAGGGGAAATCTAAAGTGGTGCTATTAGCCATAAAAATATCAGTTCAATCGGGAGTATATTGTTGGCTATGTTAACATTGGCCTAGCCTTGATTCCAGAAAAAACCATAGAGATCACTTGCATAGTGTAACTCGCACCGTTATAGTTCCCCTTTATGGTGCATTACTTTTGGTTATCATTAAATTTCTTGATAATACAAGCAAGTAGCGCAACATAGCGAGCAATTTGCTCAATAAACTAAATATTATGCATTGAGAATATCGCACAATGAGCCAACACACAGTAACCATAAATGTTGCCAACAAACGACTGAAAGTAGCTTGTCCTGCTGGCCATGAATCTGCGTTGCTACAAGCTGCAAATGAAGTTAATCAACGCCTAGAACAAGACGTTAAGAAGTCTGCGTCAGTAAAATCTCCAGAACAAGCCTTAGTAATGATGTCACTAAACCTTGCCCACGATCTCATTCAAGCACGTAATGAGTTAGAGCAAGAACGCGAAAAAATGCAAAGTAAAATTGAATTACTACAAGATACAATTGAGCAAGCCGTAAACCCTACTAAAACAGCCTAGTATTATCAGCACTGAAGGATCCGTACATGAATTCGAAAAAGTATGGCCTAGTCATTATTTCTATAATCGTGTTTATTTCGACTATTAAAGTAACATCGCTGTTTTATAACAATACTCCTAGCATAACCTCTGACAAACTTTTAACTGATAGCATTACAACCACAATCAACCCAGCTTTTGATGACACTCAATCTATTGCTATTAGCAAAACTGAAAATTTTACTGCAAATTCAACCACCCCAGAAAAACAAAAAAGTAGACTGACTCAGATCATTGAAAATTGTATGAGCAATATTGCCGTTGCCGATAATGATGATCTTACAGAAAATGATGACCTTACAGATAATAATATTGCAGCACAACTAGACGCTTATTTAACTAACCTTAAACTAAGTAATAATACCAGTGACATGCTTGCTTTATTTATGCTGAACTATCAAGCCAGTAATACTGTAAACAGCGACTTTATTTTCGAACTGCCTTCAACAACATTGCATCAAGAGATATTATTTGAACAACAATTAGCCATGTGCTCAAAAAGTTTCAATGCGAAATATTGCAATGAACACTTATATGCTCAAGCTAACTATATTGATAAAGACAATGCTTATTGGTGGTTTTTAATTGCTCAAATTCACCTTTCTCAGAATAATATACCTGATGCTACTGAAGCTTTTTATGTCGCTAAAAATAAAGCCAATTACAATGAATACTACTTTGAAAAAATAAACTTTATTGAGCAAAGCGCTGAACAACATAGCAGCTTAAGCACTAATATTAGCTTGGTTCATGCCATCGGCGTATCGAGTATATTCAATTTAAACTACGGTAAGGTCTGTCTCTTATACACATCTGACGCTGCCGACGAATAGAGAGGTGTAGAT
>OJHK01000349.1_pt1 | contig 32221 bp, 29 predicted proteins | sample 1595161 | NCBI WGS metagenome assembly OJHK01 (sample SAMN05416842, study PRJEB24817) | seawater metagenome | isolation source: Sea water | place: Canada:Atlantic | collected 2013-07 | reverse complement strand
GATGTGTATAAGAGACAGTAGTAGTTCAGATAAATAATTTTTCATTACCTTTTTACTAGCCGTTAATGATTTTCTCATTTAGCGCTCAACCTTTTTGTACTGCATACTTTGTTTAACCAAATAATTCAATAAGCTTTTATAAGCTAGTGTGCCTCGAGAGTTAGCCGCATAATCTGATGGTACTTTTTGCTCACAACTTGCGTTTCGAAAGTTAGTATCAATTGGGATCACGCCTGGCCAAATCTTGTTAGTATAAACTTCCTGTAGTTTTTTGAAGGCCAATATGGAAGCTTTTGTTCTTTTATCAAACATAGTTGGTACTATCGTATAGTTAAATGGTGCATCTTGTTCGCCTTGCATTATCTCCAAAGTTTTAATCATACGGTCTAAACCTTTTAATGCTAAAAATTCGGTTTGCACAGGAATAATAATCCGGTCTGCTGCTGCTAAAGCGTTTACCATAAGTACACCAAGCACTGGTGGGCAATCCATTAATACATAATCATAACTTTCTGCTACTTTTTGTACTGCTTTCTTTAACACCAAGCCCATTCCACCTTTATTTCCTAACGAACGGTCTAAGGTAGCTAAGCCCATAGTCGCTGGTAGAATATCGATATTAGGGTATTGAGTTGGACATAACGTTTGCAGAATTTGCTCCCGTGATGAAACTTGGGTAAATAATTCATAAACACTCAGATCCAAATCTTCAGACTCGATGCCAAAATAATAACTTAACGATGCATGGGGGTCAGTATCAACCAATAATACTCTATGGCCTTGTTCAGCTAAAACACCAGCCAGAGCTATCGTGGTTGTAGTTTTACCAACTCCACCTTTTTGATTTGCGACCGTCCAAACTACCAAGAGCACTACTCACTTATGTTTAATTAACTACTCTGAATCGTTTTCGATTCTTTGCTCTTTATCACTATTTTTGTAATCAACAATAATTCTTATTCTGGGTTATTATCAACATCTGCGTCGTTTTCATTACGTGTTGTAATGCGAATACCACCATTTTTTAATCTAATGACCTTAATATTATTCGATGCATCTGTTGCTTCTTCAGTTGAATCCCCGCCCAACTTAACCTTTTCGATATCCTGTACAGCAATAGTTGGTGCTTGAAGTAAATTGGCCTTTTCTAGTCCATACTTTGAAATAGCAACCACTACTTTTCTGTTTTTTGCTCTTCCTTCAGACGTTAAATTATTGGCACTGGGGTAATATTGTCCATACCCTTCAATTGCCATACGTGCTGGGTTGAGCCCTAATTTTTCCAAAACCCTCAATATTGCTGTGGCTCGAAAAACAGAGAGTTCCCAATTTGAAGAATATATTTCGTTATTAATAACTTGGTTATCGGTGTAACCTCTAACCCGAATGAAGTTACTTGCTTTACCAATCACATCATAAATCACTGTTAAAATAGCTTCCGCAGAAAGAGTGGCTGATGATGAACCACTCGGAAATAATAACCCACTATTTAATTCAATTTCTAACCAATCACCATCAATTTGTAATTGTGCAAAACCTGATTCAACAAGATCATATAAGGCTGTGTGAAGTTCTTTTTCTAACGAACTTAAGTTACTACCTACTTTTGCATCTGAAATATTAGATAAGTTTTTTTCATTATCCAATAATTCAGGACCAGCAACCTCTAAAATTCCATTACCATATAACTTCACATTCGTTTTACTGGTATTCACCATTAAAATACTATCGCCATGACCACGATTTTTAGTTTCCTCTTCGGATGCTTGAAACACTCGACCAAAGGATTCAGTGATACTGTCAAAAGGTTTTTCGTTTACCATTGCCATAGCGTATAACACCACAAAAAGAGCAAACATTAATGTCATATAATCTGCATAAGAGACTAACCAGCGGTGAATATTATCATGTTCTACCGCGGCTCTTCTTTTACGCATTCGGCTCATTGCTCTAACCTGAATGCTGATAATTTATTTTCTATCGCATGAGGGTTTTCGCCATGAGCAATAGAAACTAACCCTTCACAAATCATTTCACGATACATGGTTTGTTCATGAACTATCGCCCTAATTTTATTAGCTACAGGTAAATAGAATAAATTAGCAAAACCAACACCGTATATTGTTGCAATAAAAGCGGTAGCTATGCCCTGTCCCAATAATGCAGGTTCAGTTAAATTACTCATTGCATGAATTAAACCCAGAACTGCGCCAAGAATACCTATGGTTGGGCTATAACCTCCCATCGCTTCATAAACATTAGCAGAGCGTAAATTATGCTCACGATAAATATCTAAATCTAACTCTAAAGCAACGCGAAAGTTTTCGAGCTCTATACCATCAACAAGTAAATTTAAACCTTTTTGAGTGTAACTATCTTCAATCTCTAGCGCAGTATCTTCTAGTGCTAGATAACCTTTTTCTCTTGACTTACTTGCCCACTCTACAATCTCACTTATCCCTTGCTCAATATCATATTTTGGCGGAAAAAAAACCCACTTTAACAATGATATAGCATGAGTAAATTGCACCATCGAAGATTGCAACATCACAGCACCTAAAGTGCCACCAAAAACAATAATAAAAGCAGGAAGTTCAAATAAAGCAGATAAATGACCACCATCTAAGCTAAAACCTATATAAACAGCTAGGATAGCAATGGCGAGTCCCGCAATACTCAACTTATCCACAACTGACTTCCTTCACCATTGAAGCTGCCATAGAGTCTAATGAGAGTGATAATTCAGATATTCCTGCTTTATCAACGGCCTGAGGCATACCATAAACGACACAAGACTGTTCATCTTGCGACCAAATAGTTGATCCTTTAGCTTTAAGCATTCTTGCTCCTTCTTTACCATCAGAGCCCATACCCGTTAAAATAACCCCGAGAACCTTACCTGCAAATGTTTTTGCCGCTGAGCCGAAACTAATATCAACACTAGGCTTAAACGTTATTTTAGGAGAGTCATCATCTATAACCTTAAGCTTTGCCGCGTTCTCACTTCCTGTAATGATCATTTGTCGTCCGCCAGGCGCTAAATACGCACAGCCAGGTTTCAACACATCACCATCAGCGGCTTCTTTAATAGATATTTTACACAATGAATTCAAACGACTAGCAAATGCTGCAGTAAAGGCTGCAGGCATATGTTGTACGATGATTATTGGTAAAGGAAAATCAGCTTCAAGTTGTACCAATATTTTTTGTAGTGCGACAGGTCCACCTGTTGATGTACCAATAGCCAATAACTTATATTTTTTTCCTGAGCTGCGAGCAACCGAAGATACCGGTCTTCTCTCTTCACTGGCGGAAGAAGATGATAATGTCGATGGCTTATTTCGCTCTGAAATTAATCTTGATGTTTTTGGACTAATGCTAGCTGCGGGAGGACGGATACGGGCGCGTGGTCTTGGAAATTCAGATTGTCTTGCTATTTCAACAACTCGTTGGCGTAATAAACTACCCGCTTCATCGCTATTTTTAGCTATTTCACTAAATTTTTTAGGTAAAAAGTCCAAAGCCCCAGCATCAAGTGCTTCTAACGTTGCTTTCGCTCCTTGATGAGTTAAGGAGGAAAACATTAATATAGATGTCGGAGAGCGGGCCATAATTTTCTTTACAGCCTCAATGCCATTAAGGATTGGCATCTCGATATCCATAGTAATTACATCAGGTTTAAGTAATAAGGCTTTATCTACAGCTTCTTGCCCATTCACAGCCACATCAATAACGTCTAATTTTGGATCTTTATTAAGGATGTCAGTGACTCTACGCCTAAAAAAACTAGAGTCATCAACAACAAGTACCTTGTAGGCCATTTAATCTCTCTGCTTATACTATTTATTTTTACGCCAAATATTCACGCTATTGTAATATATTTACGTGTTTCAGTTGTGATTAACTAATTTCGTAATCTTTTATTAACGGGTGACTTTTTCGCATAAAATTTAAGCATATTCGCTATATCTAAAATTAAAGCAATACCACCATCACTTGTGATAGTAGCGCCTGCCATCCCTGGTGTTCCATGCAATAGCCTATCAAGCGGTTTAATTACCACTTCTTCTTGACCGATTAAACTGTCAACTACAAAACCAACTTGCTGATTGCCAAGCTGAACTATAACGACATGACCTTTGTCTCGAGATTTTTTAACAAAATCACGTACTAACCACTCATCTAAATAAAATAGCGGAATCGCTTTTTCCCGGACGATTATGGTTAATTGTCCATCGACACTATTGGTATTAGATAAATCTAAATGAAAAATTTCATTGACAGAAGCGAGTGGTAAAGCAAACGTTTGCTTACCCACAATAACCATCAAGGTAGGTAGTATTGCTAAAGTTAATGGCACTTTAATTTCGAGTATAGTGCCAACACCCAACTCTGAATCAATATTTACCGTACCATTGAGTTGTGTAATTTTGGTCTTGACTACATCCATGCCAACACCACGCCCTGAAACTTCTGAGATTTCCGTTTTAGTGGAAAACCCTGGGGCAAAAATAAGACTATAGGCTTCTTTATCTGACATCCGAGCAGCAGACTCTTCATCAAGTACACCACGGTCAATAGCAATATTCTTAAGTTTTTCTGCATCCATTCCTGCGCCATCATCTTTAATGGTTAGCAGTATATGATCACCTTCTTGTGAGGCTGATAAAAGCACAGTACCTTCTCTTGACTTACCCATTGCTTCTCGAGCATCAGGTGCTTCAATACCATGATCTACTGAATTTCTAACTAAATGTACTAAAGGATCCGCAAGCGCTTCGACTAAGTTTTTATCTAAATCGGTATCTTCACCTTCCAATATTAATGAGATATCTTTATTTAAACTACGCGCTAAATCACGCACAACACGAGGGAAGCGGCCAAAAACTTTTTTAATCGGCTGCATACGAGTTTGCATTACAGCGCCTTGCAGGTCTGTCGTTACCGCATCTAAGTTGGTAACCGCCTTATTTAGGTCTTCATCGTCAGAGACCAAACCTAAACTTGTTAATCTATTTCTTACTAAAACGAGTTCTCCGACCATATTCATAATTTGATCTAGTCGTTTAGTATCTACTCGCACCGTAGTTTCACCTTGAGGTGCTGGCGCTGGAGCGGCTTTTTTTGCCGCTGCTTTCTCAGGTTCAACTTTTGCTTTTTTCTGAATCGTTTTTTTCGGTGTAACAACCTTCGGCTGCACAGTTTTTTCGGGAGGAGGTTTTGGAATGTCAGTGGTGTCATTCACTACTGAACTTTCAACCGCTTTAGGTGCATTACCTTTACCATGTAATTCATCTAACAACTTTTCGAATTCTAAGTCATCAATATCATCGCTGGCAGTATTTAAAGCGTTATTATTCGTCGCCGCTGCGTCAACTGAAAAAGCTCCTTGTCCATGTAACTCATCTAATAATGATTCAAATTCATCATCTGAAATCTCATCACTTGAGCCATCTGTAGTTGAGTTTGAGGGGGAATCGGGTACTTTTTCAATTGGAGTTGGCGCCGGTGCGGCTGAAACACTACCTGAGCCATGTAATTCATCTAACAGTCTTTCAAACTCATCTTCACTCATCTCATCGTTTGAGCTTGAATCTTCGTTATGGACATGCGGCTGCTCAACAACCTCAGTTACAACAGGAGCTACTACATCAGGATTACTAAGTCGAGCAAGCTCAGCGAGCAAGTTAGCATCTGCTGGAACGAGAGGCTCTTTATTTTGTACCAACACAAACATGTCGTTGACAGTATCTAATGCTGATAAAATGGTATCCATGAGCTCTGCATTAACAGAACGTTTTCCTGTACGTAATAAGTCAAATATGTTTTCTGCACCATGACATACATCAACTAGTTCGCCAAGGCTTAAGAAGCCTGCGCCACCTTTAACTGTATGAAAGCCACGGAAAATTGAATTCAGTAATTCAGCGTTATCTACATCATTTTCAAGTTCAACTAGTTCCTCTGAAAGCGATTCTAAGATTTCACCCGCTTCAACTAAAAAGTCCTGTAAAATTTCTTCATCTGCTTCAAAAGACATGCAGTAATTCCCCTTAAAATCCTAAACTTGATAAAAGATCATCAACATCATCTTGATCTTCTACTACATCATCTCTGTTTTCTGCATTTACAATTGGTCCTTCAACAAGGTTTTCACCTACTTTAGGATTATGTTGTCCTTGCACTTTTTCTGCTGACAAACCAAAAGCTGTCAACATATTTATCAAACTTTCTTCAACTTCTCTAACTAAATCAATGACCTTTCGAATCACTTGGCCTGTTAAGTCTTGGAAGTCTTGTGCCATCAGTACATCTGTCATTAAGCTATGAATATGTTGAGTTTCTTTACCTGTATTCTTTAACAAGGTATCGATATCAAGACATAAAGATTTAAACTCTTTCAAGTCCAAATCGTTATTCATTAACTTAGTCCATGAAGGGTTGACGGCTGCGACTTGCTCAGCAATGGTGTCAACTACAGGGAATATTGCTTCGACAGCATCCATCGTCTTATTTGCAGCTTCTTCTGTTCGTGTAATAACAAAATTCAAGCGTTCTTTAGCGTCAGGGATATCTGTCGTTGCGAGATCATTTAATCTAGAATCTACTTGAAAATTTGTTAAAGAATCATGAAGCTGACGCGTTAATTTACCAATTTCTGCAAACAGTTCTGAATTGATTGGGTTTTGAATCTCAGCAATAATCGCATCCGCTTCGTCTTGCTGATCAGACTCCAAAAAAGCAACCAAAGATCTTGCTTGTTCTAATGAAATCCGTCCCGTCATAGCTATACTCATGCAAAGTCCTTAATAGAATATTTATTAACACCATAATTAGCTAACGAAAATATCGCTAGCTAAGGCCTTCACATTAAGCTAAGCGCTCAAAAATTTTATCTAACTTAGTTTTTAATGTTGCGGCTGTAAATGGTTTAACAATATAGCCATTAACACCTGCTTGAGCAGCCATAATGATTTGCTCTTTTTTAGCTTCTGCAGTGATAAGTAACACTGGAATATGTGATAAATTTGCATCTGCGCGTATCGCTTTCAGCAAATCTATACCTTGCATACCCGGCATGTTCCAATCTGTAACAACAAAATCAAAATCACCACCTTGAAGCATGGGTAACGCAGTATTGCCATCATCAGCTTCTTGAATGTTGGTGAAACCTAAATCACGTAACAAATTTTTAACTATACGTCTCATGGTTGAAAAATCATCAACAACAAGTACTTTCATATTTTTATCCAAGGAACTCTCCGGCGAAACATTTAAATTTAATTATTTTTCTAATAGATTTATTATTAATCTAACAAACCTTTTTTCTTAACGCTACTTATCAGTAACTTACTAACAAAATCAATTTTGCCAAGATTGCATTCTTGCTTTTAAACGATGCATCGCTTGGCTATGAATTTGACTTACCCGTGATTCACTTACATCGAGCACTTGCCCAATTTCTCGTAAATTTAATTCTTCATCATAATATAAGGACAGTACTAGAGCTTCTCGTTCTGGTAAAGACTTAATGCATTCAGTTAAGCCTTTTTTAAAAGCAATTCGCTCAATGCTTTGATATGGATCATCACCAATATAGTCATCACTTGGCTTAATTGCATCTTCATTTACGCCAAGATCATCAATACCGAGTATTTTTCCGGAACTCACTTCACTTAAGATTTGATGGTACTCTTTGAGTGAAATATCTAAATTTTCAGCGACTTCAACATCTGACACATCTCGACCTAATTGTGCTTCAAGCTGTTTTATTGCTGCACTGATCATTCGGCTATTCTTATGAACAGAGCGCGGAGTCCAATCACCCCGACGTATTTCATCCAACATAGCTCCACGGATACGAATACCCGCGAAAGTTTCAAAACTTGCGCCCTTGCTGTTATCAAAATTATTTGCCGCTTCAAATAAACCAATCATTCCTGATTGTATCAAGTCATCAACTTGAACGCTTGCGGGCAATCTTGCTAAAAGATGATAAGCAATGCGCTTTACTAAAACAGTTTGTTGTTCAAGAAGAGCTGCTTTATCAATTTGATTATTATAGCTATTCGCTTTTACCACGTAATATTACTCTCACTGAAGTAATGCTAAATCGATCAGTTAATTAGCCAATAACTGTTCAATAAAAAATTCTAAATGCCCTGATGCTTGTTTAGGTATTGGCCATTGGCTAACCTTATTTGCTAAATCGATATAAGCCAAAGAAGCAGGAGACTGAGGGTAAGCCTCTACTATAACCTGTTGTTTTCTAACAGATTTCCTCATATTTTCATCGTATGGGATAACGGCGACTAACTCAATGGCAACATCAAGAAATCTATCTGTGACTTTAGTCAATTTTGCAAAAAGTTGCTGCCCTTCTTTCGGACTGCGCACCATATTTGCAACAACTTTAAACTTGAATACCCCGTGGTCTCGGCTCAATAATTTCATTAACGCATAACAATCGGTAATTGAAGTCGGTTCATCACAAACCACTAACATGACATCTTGAGCAGCACGAGTGAAGCTCAAAACCATATCAGAAATACCTGCCGCAGTATCAACAATAAGCACATCAAACTGTGTTCTCATTTCACTGAAAGCGCGAATTAAACCAGCATGTTCAGATGGTGTTAAATCAACCATCGACTGTGAGCCGGAAGTTGCGGGGATAATCTTTATGCCTGCAGGACCATCAATAATAATATCATCAAGTTCACACTCTCCTGATAAGACATGAGATAGGTTACGCTTAACTCTTAAGCCTAACATGACGTCTACATTTGCAAGACCTAAATCGGCATCGAGTACTAAAACCCGTTTACCTAACTGCCCTAATGCAATAGCTGTATTTAATGAGGTATTAGTTTTACCAACGCCCCCCTTTCCACCAGACACTGCTACTACTTTAACTTGCTGTAAATCTTGCATTTTTCTTAAGCCGCTCGCTTGATCTATCATTTAATTATTACTTCTAATTATATACTTCACTGTTAGCCAGAATTTTATAACGTTGCAGCGGGCGCAACAGGCATCGGCCGCAATACAGTGACATTATTATTTACTGACTTAGTTGCCATCTTATCTGCAAGGGTAACTAATTTCTCAGCATTTGCAACTTTAATATCTTCTGGAACTCTTTGTCCATCAGTAAGATAACCTATTGGTAAACCATTTTGAATCGAAGTCGTAATTATTTCACCAATACTGATACTTTCGTCAAGTTTAGTATAAATACAACCCGATAATGGTACTTTTTTAAAGCGATCTACATTTTCTTGCATGACACCTTGTTGAGCATTAGCCGCTAAGACCAAATAATTTCTAATTCTTACTCGAGCGTTTGATACTAATGCGGTTAATTGCTCCGCTAAACGCATGTCTCGCTGTCCCATTCCAGCAGTATCAATTAAGATTAATTTCTTTTTTGAATACTGCTGTAAAAGTACATCTAATGCTTGACTGTCTTTTGCAAGACTTACCTGGCAACCAATAATCTTGCCGTAAGTTGCTAATTGCTCAAAGCCCGCAATACGAAAAGTATCAGTAGAGATAAGTGCAACTTGATCGCTGCCATGTACTTGTGAGAAACCTGCTGCCAATTTGGCAATAGTCGTTGTTTTGCCGACCCCAGTAGGCCCAACTAAAGCAACGACTCCACCACGATTGATTATATCATTTTGTGTGGTATTAATTTGTTGAGAGATCAATTGTGTTGCTTGTAGCCAAGCTTCTTTTTCATGTGCTTGCTCAGGAACATAGCCTGCAATTTGATCAGCAATTTGTTCATTTAATCCTAGCGCAAGTAACCGATTGACTAATACCGCACGCTGAGGATCTTTTTGTGCCATATCTTGCCACATCAACCCCGATACTTGATGCTCTAACAAAGAACGAATAGAAGCCATTTCTTGCTGCATTTTAGCAAAGTCTTGTGATGATACCTGTGCATCATCATTAATGCCTATAGCTAGAGGGCTTGAAGATGACATACTATTAGAGATATTAGCCGTGATTTGGTCACTATTATATTCTTCAGGTTCAGGGGCAACTGCTTGTTGTCGTGTTGAATTGGCCATGTGTTCAGGAGTTGAATGACTCAGACGGTCGGTAAAGTTCTTTAATTGTTGCTCAATACTTGCCTCGCCTAGGTTAGTAGACTCTTGTTGCGAAGATAGTTGCTGAGGTGCTGGTTGTTGCACTTGACGATTAAGCAAAGCTGACAAGCTATCTGCAGGTGCATGTTCAACCGTGCTTTCATTGTAAGCTGGGTTAACATTATTATTTACGGGAGCTTGCTGGCCAAGATTCACCACATCATTGCTAATCTCTCTAGCACTTGGTGAGTTTTCCTGTTCATGCATTTGATGAGACTTTTCTTCAGAAAATTGAGCCGGTGGAACTGCTTGGTTGTAATCAACGGCAGCCATTAACTCCACACCTTCTGGAATTTTTTTATTGGACATGATAACCGCATCAACGCCAAGTTCTTCTTTTATCTGCGCTAAAGCAGTACGCATATCTTTGGCAACAAAACGTCTAATTTTCATATCCAACCTCTTCCTAACTCTACGTTATAACAATGCATTGCAGTCGTTTAACAGATTGTTACTGCCCAATAGCACTAACTATTTTAATTTGCTTATCATCAGGGATTTCCTGATATGAAATCACTCGCAGGCTTGGAATAGTATATTTAACAAACTTAGCCAAAACATGTCGTAGAATTCCTGACGTCAATAATATTGGTGTATCACCAGCCATTTCTTGCTGATTTGATCCTTCAGTTAATGATTGTTGTAAGCGTTCTGCTAACCCTGGTTCAATACCAGCACCATCATCTCCTGCCATTTGCATAGACTGATGCAACATCTGTTCCAATTCAGGAGCCAAAGTTATGACGGGCACTTCCTGTGCGCTCCCCACAAGGTCTTGCACAATAAACTTTCTCAAACTGATACGTACTGCTGCGGTTAAGACTTCTGCATCTTGACTCTTCGGCCCATATTCTACCAAAGTTTGCACTATAGATCGCATATCCCTTACAGCAACACCTTCATTCATCAAGCTTTGTAATACTTTAACAACAGTCCCTAATGATAAAGTATCAGGAACAAAGCCTTCAACTAATTTAGGGTAGTTTTTAGCCAGTAAATCCAATAAGTTTTGAACTTCCTCATGACCTAATAACTGAGCAGCATTATTAGTTAAAATTTGGCTTAAATGCGTTGCTAATACCGTCGCGGAATCAACCACGGTATAACCTAAGGTTTGTGCTTGTTCGCGCTGGCTTTGGTTAATCCACGTTGCATCGAGACCAAAAGCAGGGTCTTTAGTTGCTACGCCATCTAGTTGACCAAATACTTGCCCAGGATTGATGGCAAGCTCTTGATCATGTCTAATTTGCGCTGTGCCTACCACAACGCCCATTAAAGAAATTTGGTAGCTATTAGGGTCTAAATCTAAATTATCGCGAATATGCACTGCTGGTACTAAGAAGCCAAATTCTTGAGAGAGTTTTTTACGCACCCCCTTAATGCGGCTAAGTAGCTCGCCACCCTGTGCCTTGTCTACTAATGGAATTAAACGGTAGCCTATTTCCAATCCGATAACATCAACATGGTTTACGTCATCCCAATCCAGTTCTTTTATTTCTTCTTCTTTTTGTTGGTGTTGAACTTGCTCATCTTGTGCAATCTTTTCAAGTTCAACCTTCTGAGCGACTTTACTCCTAGCACCAAAAAAGGCAGCTGCTGCAATCACCGCTGAAAAAAGCAAAAAAACAAAATGAGGCATGCCAGGAATAACGCCCATAACAAACATTACACCAGCCGCTATATAAAGTGATTTTTCTTGGCCAAGCTGACTACTAACTTGCTCGCCCATATCTTGTGACGTGTTTTGACGGGTTACAACTATTGCCGTACCAATTGATAATAACAAACCAGGTATTTGTGCAACTAGGCCATCACCAATGGTAAGTAATGTGTATATTTCAACAGCGCGATTAAAAGATAAATCATGTTGGACCATGCCAATAATTAAACCACCAATGATATTAATGAATAAAATTAATATACCGGCAATTGCATCGCCCTTTACAAATTTACTGGCACCATCCATAGAGCCATAAAAATCAGCTTCACTTGTGACTTCGGTTCTTCGCTCTTTCGCTTGTTCTTGCGTAATAAAACCAGCATTTAAGTCGGCATCAATTGCCATTTGTTTGCCAGGCATTGCATCTAAGGTAAAACGTGCCGTAACTTCAGCGATACGTCCCGCACCTTTGGTTACCACAACAAAGTTAATAATAATCAAGATAAGGAAAACGACTAAACCAACCGCATAGTTTCCGCCAATAACCACAGAGCCAAAAGCTTCAATAACCTTACCAGCTGCTTCAGGGCCTTCATGACCTTCTAATAAGACCACTCGGGTACTCGCTACATTCAGTGCCAGCCTTAAAATAGTCGCGACCAGTAAAACTGCAGGAAAAGAACCAAAATCAAGCGGCTTTAAGGTATAAACGGTAATCAGTAGAACAACGAGAGAAAGCGCTATGTTAAAAGAAAATAAAATATCTAATAACCAAGCAGGCATAGGTAGAATGATCATACCTAGAGCAGCCATGACCAATAATGGTGTACCCAAGCCAGTTAAGTGACGTAGTTTAGATTTATCAAACTGATTAAAATAAGCGGCTAGTTGCATTTATACTTCATGATATTTTTTTGACAGTTGTCTTGATTTAGCAATTCTTATACCAAAAGATGACAGCAATAATTATTTCTAATGAAGGTATCACCAGAACTTTGGGGAGGAGTTTAACATTACTCAGTCAATAATACCTAAACTCTATCGGCTAATACCTAAATTCATCAGGGATAGGAAGCTCTTTAGCAATCGGCGTTGGCCTCTTAGCTTTACCTTTTTTATGCTCATTTAATTGAAATATAAAGGCTAAGACCTGTGCAACAGCAGCAAACAACTCTTCAGGAATATCATCGCCAACCTCAGCAGTGTAATAGAGTGACCGCGCTAAAGCCGGAGATTGAATTATTTCAACTTGATGCTCTTTGGCAATGGTACGAATATGCAGAGCCATTTCATCGACACCTTTTGCAGATAACACTGGAGCGCCTCCTCCAGCAGCATCATACTTAAGCGCAATAGAAAAATGAGTTGGGTTGGTAATAACTACATCAGACTCGGGTACGTCCTGCATCATGCGTCGTTGCGACATTTCATATTGGGTCCGACGAATGCGACCTTTAATTTCAGGACTACCCTCAGTCCCTTTATGTTCATCCTTAATCTCTTGTTTGGTCATTTTTAATTGACGATTGTGATTCCAAACTTGATACGGAGCATCAATAATCACAATAATCCCAATAGATAAAGCAAGTACTAAGAACATCCACTGTAGCATGGTAATGGCATGTTCAAAGTTAGTCGGAATAGTTTCTCGACTTAAACCAAGAATTTCCTCAAACAAACCACTTAATAGTAAAAAAGCGACAACAAAAACCACAAAGAACTTCAAAATTGATTTAATTAGCTCAACAGCCGCTTGTACTCCAAACATCCGTTTAAAACCTGCCATCGGAGACAGCTTACTTGCTTTTGGCATCATAGCGTCCCCTGAAAAGCTCATACCTCCCAGTAGTGTATTACCAATAAAGGCCGCAAGCATGACAATAAAGAAAATCCATAATAATGGTGGGATAATTTGAAATACGCCGTCATTTATCACTTTAAAAAGTGCATTAACATCCATTGCTTCTTGACGACTCAGAGTAAACATATGACTCATCATATTAGCCATCGAGTTTGCTAATGCCTTCCCCATCAAAAGCATGGCACAAGCACTGCCCACCAGAACAAAAAAAGTGCCTAAATCTTTTGAGCGGGCAATTTGACCTTTTTTACGAGCATCGCTTAGCTTTTTTGCCGTGGGTTCTTCAGTTTTTTCACCGCTATCAGAATCAGCCATTTACGTTGCCTTACAATCAATAAGATAGCAGCTGAAATCAAGTGCACGTTGCCACTGTAATTCAAAGTGAGTAAAAAAATTACCGAAAGTCAGCCACATAATAAGCAAACCAGCCATCATGGTAATAGGGAAACCAATGGCAAAAATGTTAAGTTGTGGGGCCGCTCTTGTCATGATACCGAACGAGAAGTTGATTAATAACATGGCAGTGATTGGCGCTAGTGAAAGTGATAACGCAGTCGCAAACATCCAGCCTCCCCATTCAACAACTTCACGATATTTAATGCTAGATAAGTGCTCTGTGGGAATTGGTAAAGTATCAAAGCTCGCAACAACAAACTGTAAATAGGCTAGGTGACCATCCATTACCCAAAAGAGCAATGATGATAAAATGAGAAAGAATTGTCCGATGGCTGGTACATTCATACCACTTGCAGGGTCAACTAACGAGGCAAAACCAAGACCCGATTGCATTGCAATAATTTGGCCCGCTAGAGTAAAAGTATTAACAACCATAATAGTAACAAAACCAAGCATCACACCGATAATCATTTGCTGGCCCAATAAAATGGCGGTATTAAGAGACATTAAGTTAGTCACACTAGCGGGAGGGATCGCCGGCATCACAGCAACGGTAATGCTAATACATAAAAAAACTTTAACTCGTCCAGGAATCGTTTTTGAACTAAAGCCTATCATTGTCATAATCAAAGCCGACACACGACTAAAAGGCAAAATAAAATCTGCCATATACTGATTAATAATCGACTCAGTAAATTCCATTAAACTGCTCTAGTAATAAAGGTGCCTATATACATAACTACACAATCACACTGGGAATACTAGCAATCAGCCGGATAGTATAATCCATCACCTTTTGAACTAACCAATGCCCACCAATAATTAACGCCAGTAAGGTAACAATTAACCTGGGTAAGAAACTTAAGGTTTGCTCGTTAATGGATGTGGCAGCTTGAAAAACTGCAACCATTAAGCCTACCGCTAAACTTGGAAGGATAATTGCACATACCAATATGATCACAAGCAATAATGCATCACCTAGCATATCTACATAGATTTCTGGTCCCATAACTTACTCTCTTTACTTAACTCGTTGTTACTTAATCAAATAAAAACATTATTAATAGTTAACTACCCATTCCGTAACTGGTTGCTATAGTGCCAATAACCAAATTCCAACCATCAACCAAAACAAATAACATCAATTTAAAAGGTAAAGATACAATCATTGGTGACAGCATCATCATACCCATCGCCATTAAAATACTGGCAACGACCAAATCAATTATCAAGAAAGGAATGAAAAGGATAAAACCAATCTGAAAAGCCGTTTTTAATTCACTGATGATAAAAGCAGGAATAATTACCGTCATAGGTAAATCAGTCGGTTTATCAACGGCATCAATGCCCGCCATTGCCGCTAAAGTATCAAGATCTTTCACCCTTGTTTGCTCTAACATAAAGGCACGCAATGGTACCTTACCCAAATTAATCGCTTCAGAGGAGGTTAACGTCTCCGATAAATAGGGTTGAATGGCTGTTCTATCTATTTGATTATAAACTGGCGTCATTATAAAAAGAGTCATAAAAAGGGTTAAACCTATAATCACTTGATTAGACGGGGTTTGTTGAAGACCAAATGCTTGGCGTAAAATGGCCATCACTACAACAATACGGGTAAACGATGTCATCATAATAACAGCTGCGGGGATAAAACTTAGCGCCGTCATGAAAATTAAAATTTGTAAGTTTACCGAATATTCTTGTGAACCATCAGGGTTGGTTGTTAGCTTTAAAGCCGATAGCGATAAATCTTCGGCAAACGCACCAAAACTCATACTGAGCATGGTTAATACAATGATGGTGAATAACGAAATTCTTTTCATGGTTTGTTGATAATCCCTAAGAAAACCTGATTTAAAATAGTAGTAATGACATATATTAATAAAGATGGCGCATTATATATACTACGCCTTTTTAGCTGATAGAAAAGACATCAGGCTTTTTGGCAACTCAGTTGCTTTCATTGTTTGGGGCGCTAACGGCTCTTCTAAGCGTTCGATTAAAGTCACTTGCTGAGCGGTAACACCTAAGAGCAACTGTTGTTCCCCTGCTTGAATAACAACTACACGTTCTTTAGCGCCTAAAGATAGACTCGTTACCACTTTTAATTGACTAACACCTTGTTGTGTCAGATTAAATCGTTTAAGAACAAAAGCACAAATAATGATTAGCGCTAATACCATTAATAATGACAGTATCATGCTGCCAGCATCCATGTTAGCCATAACATGGCTACCAACTTTCGGGTTATCATTTTTGAGTATTTGTGAGCCAGAAGATTCTTGGGCTAATTCCTGCTGTACAGAACCTTTCATCTGGCTACCTTGTTCGATTACATTTTTAACTATTGTGCTTTGCTGGGTATTATCTTGTAGCTCAACACCGAGCTCAGGTATGACGTTGTCATTAACAATATCTTCAGTGACTGCGCCGTTCATTAACTTGCTTTCAGAATTATTTTCTTGTGCTAAAACCATTGTAGACAGTAAACAACAACTAAAAGCCAGTAATATGCGCAGTGTTTTTAATATCATCTTGATTTTATATCTCTATTTACTTCATGTTCAATAAATGGCTTTATTTTAACTTTTTAATACGTTCAACTTGACTAACTACATCGGTTAAACGAATACCAAATTTATCGTTAACAACAACTACTTCACCATGAGCAATTAAAGTACCGTTAACTAACACGTCAAGTGATTCGCCCGCAACTCTATCTAGTTCTACCACCGAACCTTGATTTAACTGCAATAAATTTCTGATGCTAATATTACTTCGACCTACTTCCATTGAAATAGTCACGGGGATATCTAAAATAGCATCGAGCTTTCTTTTTTCATCACCAGTAATTGGGCTATCATCTGGGGTCAATTCTTCGAGGTCAACAGTTTTAGCCGCACTTGCTTCCGCTTGCTCATCTAATGCCTCATCCCACATACTTAGGTCTTCATCTTTTTCGTTACTCATACCACTGGCCTCAATTTATAATTTTGTTCAAATAGATCAACTTATACCCGCTCCACTTGAAGATGCTCGTTTCAGGAAGTCTGAGCGATACATAATCAAGGCGCATTTTTTTATTAAGGGTTATTCCCTTAAAAAGAAATGCAACGCTGAGTATGATTTGCTCAGCCGTCCCCAAGGGGCTGGTTTAGAAACGCTTTATACTGCGTTATTGATTTCGACAATAGAATGACTATTTTCTTCAATCAATGCCTTGCCTAAAGGCGTTTCTAATTCCAGCTGAATCATGCATCTTCAAGTGGAACGGGTATTACAAGTCATCTTCTAATAGGTGAAGTTCTGCGTCACTATCAAGGCGTTTACCACCTTTCGTTAAGATAGTAAGTTCAGATTTAGCTGACTCTGGTCGCCTTATCTTCGATTCGATTTTCAATGCAACATTATCTCGACTTCGCCCTAATTTAGCTCTAAAGGTTGGTAAGTCTTCAATTAACACCGTAATATTATCGGGCATTTCAATCGGTATAATATCTCCCGCCTGTAACTCCATCACTTGGCTTAATGAGATATCTACTTCAATAAACTTAGTATTAATGTTAACGGGGACGTCCATAATTTCATCACGTAACGCTTTGGACCAACGCATATCGGTGTCTTCTTTATCACTTTGAACACCTGCATCAAGCAATTCACGAATAGGCTCGAGCATTGAATAGGGTAAAGCTATATGGAAATCACCGCCACCACCATCTAATTCAATATGAAAAGAGCTAATGACCACAACTTCCGTCGGGCTAACAATATTTGCCATTGATGGGTTAACTTCTGAATCTAAGTATTCAAAAGAAACATCCATCACTGGGGACCATGCTTCTTTATAATCTTCAAAAACCAGCTTTAGTAGCATCTGAATAATACGACGCTCAGTTGGTGTAAATTCACGACCTTCTATTTTAGCGTGATAACGCCCATCACCACCAAAAAAGTTATCTACCAAAATAAAAACTAAACGTGCTTCCATGGTAATTAGTGCTGTCCCTTTTAAAGGACGAAATCGCACCATATTTAAGCTAGTAGGTACAAACAAGGTATGTATGTACTCACCAAACTTTATCATCTGGATACCATTAATAGAAACTTCCGCAGTGCGGCGCATCATATTAAATAAGCTAATGCGCATATGTCGAGCAAAACGTTCATTGACCATTTCCAGCGTGGGCATACGACCACGCACAATCCGATCTTGTGAAGAAAAGTCATAATCAGAGGTGCCATCTCGCGATTGCACGACATCCTCAACTATTTCTTCTTCTTCAACATCATCAACACCATGTAATAAGGCATCAATTTCGTCTTGGGATAATAAATCACTCACTCGATAGTCTCTTCTTATTTACTTTGCTTAATGTGAATTAAAACAACGGGCACTATAGCCGGTAGTCCCAACTAATTATTGCATAACAAAACCAGTGAAAAGAACCTTTTCAACCGTTTTATCACCTTCAACATCTGTCATTATTTTTTGTACCGCAGCTAATGATTGCTGCTTTAACGAAACTTTCCCTGCACTTGTCGCCAAATCATCAGCATTGGCTTGTGAGAATATACCTAGCAAAGTGCTTTCTATCAGTGGGATATGCATCTTTGCATTTTCTTCGTTATCGCCTCCGCGAACGAGTAACTGTACGCGAATCTCGACAAAACGATCTCGAGCAGCGCCAGGAACATTAAAACGAAACGGTCTAGGCATTGGTACATATAAAGCAGACCCTAGCTGCGCACCTGAATCTACTTTAGCTACCTCAGCTGAATCGCTATCTAACGCAGATTCTAATTCTGCTTGATTTGTACTGTTATCACCGCCTGCCATGAAGAAAAAATATGCACCTGCACCACCACCGAGTAAAATAACAACGGCGATAATGATGATTATCATTTTTTTCTTTTTACCCGAATTATCTAGTTCTAATTCGCCTTCTTTACCAGTATCTTTTTCATCAGCCATGAGAACCCTTTAAATTATACAGCCACAAATAGTGATAATAATAAGTGACTAATTAATGACATAGTATTTATGAATAGACTATATCCTTGAATAGTCTTTGAGCCAATGTGTTTTCATCAACTTAACTTAATTTTCAGCAATTAAGCGTAGTAATCTACGCCAGTTGCAGAAGAATCGAACAATTGTGCTGATAAAGTATGTTCTACATTACCTTCTTCTTTTTCAGCAGCATTTGCGAGATGAGAGCCATTCCCATTATTTTGTCCTAAGCTCTGTTCATTTGAGTTCTGTTGTTGATCTTGTTGTTCAACATTAGCGCCCCCTACATCAACACCTTGCTCCGACAGCATATCTTTTAATTTATGCATATTTTGTTCTAATGCATCTTTTGCTTGTTGATTTTGCACAATAAAATTAACGGAGGCTTGCTCGCCTTGTAAATTAACCCGAACTTGCATATTGCCAAACTCTGGCGGATCTAATGTTATATCAAATTGCTGCAGCTTTTGGTTAATGGTAAGCATCACTTTATCTTTTACCGCATCTGCAAAGTCTTTTCTAAAAATAGAAATAGTTTCTTGCTGAAGCTGAACATTATTTTTTTGTATTTGAACAGTGTCACTGGCGACATTATGATTTAACACTTCAGATACTTGATGCTCAAAATAAGCATCATTACTTTGTTTAGCTTGTGTTGATTGTACTGTTTGAGCATTTAGATCTGATGCTGTTCGCATCGTAATAAGATCACTTACTTGACCCGTAGTTTTTACACTGGATTCCAAGGGCTTACCTTCTGCGATAAATGCTGAGTTTATAGCTTCCTCACTAAAATCTTCAATAATTTTCTGCTCACTGTTAGCTGATTGAACTTTTTGCTGTGCCTGCGCTTGTTGTAACCCCTGTAGTTGAACAGCTGTCATCGCAGGTTGTTTCTCTTGGTTCACAGTCGCTTGTAAGGAGCGCTCAACGTCTACTTTGTTACCAGAGTTAACTTTATTTATTTGAAAGGTTTCAGTCTCAGCATCACTCGTACTAGCTTTTAAGGGTGATATTGAGTCCTTAACAGTTTTTACTATCGACTCTTCAATATCACCTTTGGATTGAACTGTTCGACTCACTTTACCAACAGTTTCTTTAGTCGAATGAGATAGCGCTTCCGCGGTATTATCTCCTTCAACGATTGGTTCAACAGGCAATTGGTATAGGCCTGTGTCAACTTCTTCTGTTAGTTGATTTTTGTTAGCTTGTGCCACTCCAGCAGCCAAATCGCTAATTTTGTTGTTCGACTGTGCCGAAGCTAGTTGTGCATTAATTAATTGCTCACTAGTAATGCTCTGACTCTGAGTAGTGCCTTGTTGTCCTTGTAGCGACAACTGGTAATCTTTTAATGCTTGATCATTTGATTGTGTTATTAGGGGATTATTCTGTTTGAGCTGCGTACGAGCTAATAACTCGTCTTTTGAAAATGCACTTAATTTATGTTCAGTTGATCGCTCAACACTATCATCTTCCACGCTTTGGGCTGTGGTCACTTGACTATTGCTATCCTTCTCAACAAGATTAGTATTGTTAATAGCTGCTCCTGTACTTTGACCTAAAATCTCACTCGATGTACCTTTTCCATGCGTCTTTGTGTCACCTGATTTAGCTAAGGTTTGGTCGCTATTATAGAGTAGTGAAATAAACTCTTCAGAATCAGCTAAAGAGCTATTTTTTGATATATCAGTTGTATTTTCATCATTTTCTTTCGTCTGTTTTTCATCGACTCTAGTATCTTCGCTATCATGACTAGTATCCAGTGATTTTTTAGCGTCACTTTCTTGGCGATGACTAACCTCATTTACGTCACTGTGGCCATTATCGGCAATATCTTTACCCTGATTTGCCGCAGCAGATTGCTCCGTTGAAGTAGTATTCTTTCCTTCAATCGTTTTATTTTCTTCAGGAAAGTGCTGTTCAACTAAACTAGAAAATTCAGTATCTTTATTGCTGACAGCAGAACCGCTTGATGAATCTTTAGCTTTTGAATCAGTACTTTGTGACAAAAAAATAGATAAAGCATTCACTTGTTGCATAATAATCTCAGTAACTTAAATCAATTTAATTCGAAAAATAACACCGCATATAGGTAGTACTGCGATCATTAAAACTTTCAAGTATTCTTTGTAATTATAGAAAGTAGAGCAAAAATCATTCCACTTCCTTACAAGGTGTCTGCGGGCAACTCAATTTATGGGAGATTAACGTATGGGACGTCGAATATATTGTTGTGTGGCAATTTCATCAAACATTTTCTGTTCAGCTTTGTCTGCAGCGACAGCTATTTTTGCTAAACGTTGATCACGTAGCAGTTCAACTGCTTTTACTTTTTGTCTCTGCTTTAACCAAAGACTCTTACTTTGCTCTACCAGTGATTTTGCTTGTTTTGTCGCTATTTCAACTTGTTTAGAAGCGGTATCAAGCTTAGCAATAAAAGCATGGTAATGACTATAGGTAGCACTATCTAAGCCTTCTTGTGCTCTTTGACTTAACCGTTTCATATATTCTAATCGGTAGTCCGCAACCCCCTGCAAGCGAGAAATGTTCTGTTGATATTCATTCTCAGCTATCTTTAATTGATCGGCGCAACGCTGCTCGTTGTCGTGTTCATACTTTAAAATGGTATCAAGTTGCTTCATTGGCATGTTGAGTACTCTTTATATCACTCGTTTAAATTCAATGCTTTTATTAAAAGCGAGTATTGCGCGTATGAATTATTGATTATTATGCGCGTGTGCTGCGGCAATAATTTCTTTCAGCTGAGCAATACTTTGATCATAAGGAATAACTTCATCAATTTTTTGTTGCAAGAAAAAATTAATGACCGGTAGCACATTTATGGCCTGATCAATTCGTGGATCGTTACCTTTGGTATAAGCACCAATGGCAATAAGATCTTTATTTTGCTGATAAAGGGCATACATTTGTTTTAGTTGTTTTGCTAATTCTTGATGATCAGGACTAGTAACCATTGGCATTACCCGAGAGATAGAACCTTCAATGTTTACAGCAGGATAATGCCCTGCATCTGCTAACTCTCGAGATAAAACAACGTGTCCATCTAAAATAGCACGAGAAGCATCAGCAACAGGGTCTTGTAAATCGTCACCTTCTGTTAATACGGTATAAAAAGCAGTGATCGAGCCCTGCCCTTCACCACCATTTCCAGCACGTTCAACAAGTTGTGGCAGTTTTGAGAACACTGAAGGTGGATACCCTTTAGTCGCTGGCGGCTCACCGACAGCTAAAGCTATTTCTCGTTGTGCTTGCGCATAGCGTGTTAATGAATCAAGCAATAACAAGACATTTAGACCTTGATCACGAAAGTACTCACTAATTTGTACCGCTGTTTCGCAACCTTTAAGACGCATTAAAGGTGAATTATCGGCTGGTGCAGCAACAACAACGGCGCGCCTTATGCCTTCTTCACCTAATATTTCTTCGATAAATTCTTTTACTTCTCGGCCACGTTCACCCACTAATCCAACAACGACCACGTCAGCTGTTGTCCCACGGGTCATCATGCCCATCAGCACACTTTTACCGACACCTGAACCTGCGAAAAGTCCCATACGCTGGCCTTTGCCAATACTAATAAAGCTATTAATTGAGCGCACACCTACATCAAGTACTTCGGTGATGGCCCGCCGTGATAAAGGATTAATAGGTTTACTATCATGATGATAGTCTTCATCTGACTTGATTGGTCCTTTGCTATCCAGTGGTTTACCTACACCATTAATAACACGGCCAAGTAACCCCATTGATAAAGGTACTTTAGCTTTACTGGAAATAGGTAATACTCGCGCACCAGGCATAACACCTCGAAGGCTTTCTTCTGGCATTAAGTAGGTAATATCTTGAGCAAAGCCAACTACTTCTGCTAACAAATCACCATGAGCAGTTTCAACGAGACACTGGCTGCCAACATGTGCTTTGACACCAACAGCTTCAAGCGTTAAACCAACAACTCGCACTAACCTTCCGGCGACAGGCGCTTTAAAATTATGAATAAATTGTTGATTGTTTTTAAAACGCTCGGTTAAACGTGAGCTATCAACCATGGTATTTTTTTACCTTAAAAGTACTGAGCTAAGAACATAAACTTAGAAGGAATCCTGAGGTTATGAGTTTTGGTGTAAGGCATCTTGCAAGAAAGGTTCCAGCACTTGCTTTAACCTAGCTTTCATCTGTAAATCAATATTTGAAGTGCTATTTTCTATTTGACAACTACCAGAAGGAAACTGCGGAGCCGGTAATAAACGCCAGCCCTGCTGTTGTATGTGCGCAACACCGAACTGGGCTTCAACTAGTTTAATGTCACTTGGATTTAAAAATATTTGTGTTTGGGCATCATTGCTAGGTAAACTTTTAATGCCAGTAGTAATGGCGGTCATTAAAATGTCAGGGTTTGTTTTTGCTTCATGTAAAACAACCGATTCAGTTAATTGCAAAACTAAATTAAGTAATTGCTCTTCAACATTTTTTTCCACACTAGCAAGGGGTTGATGTAATTGGTCAATTAAGCTTTGCCAAAGAGCACTTTGCTGGTCAATATGCTCTTTGCCCTGTGCTACTCCCTGTTCAATGCCTTCTTCAATACCTTGTACCTGGCCTGCTTCCAATCCTTTAGCTAACCCCTCTTCATAACCATTAGCTAAACCTTCAGCTTTACCTTGACTAAAACCTTCTTCACTTGCCGCATGACGAATTTCTTCAATCTCTTGTGCAGTCAAAGGCTGAGGCTCAACCTCTTCAGGCTCTGGGGGTTCATATACCCAGTTACTTTTTCTACCTAAGGCGTTTGTTTTTTCTTTTTCTTGGGCGCTAGGCTCATTTTGCACATCGGGCAAAGACCAAACATCTGTAGTTTCTTCAGATGCTTTTATAATACGAATTGGTGCTTTTGACATTGTTGTATCCTTAACTAATCTAAGCTAGTTTGCAGTTATAAGAACTCATCACCGCCACCACCGCCGCCAAGCATAATCTCACCAGCATCAGAAAGTCGTCGAGCAACGGATAAAATTTCTTTTTGTGCTGCTTCAACTTCGCTAATACGCACCGGGCCCATCGCTTCTAAATCATCAGCCATCATTTCTGCTGCACGTTTTGACATATTGCTCATTATTTTATCTTTTAATGCTTCATCTGTGCCTTTAATCGCTTTCATCAAGGCTTCTTGCTGTACTTCACGTAAGATAGCCTGCATACCTCTGTCATCAACATCGGCAAGGTTTTCAAAGACAAACATTAAGTCTTGGATTTGCTGACTCATCTCTTCATCATTTTCACGAATGGAGTCCATCAACATGCCTTCAACATTAGTTTCTAGATAGTTCATGATATCTGCGGCGGCTTTTAATCCACCCATTTTCGCAGCTTGGGCGCCAGCTTGGCCAGCAAATTGTTTCTCCATTATCTCATTCAATTCTTGTAATGCTGCAGGTTGTACTTCTTCTAAATTGGCTATACGCATCATCAAATCTAAACGTACCTTATCGGTAAACTGCCCCATTATCTCGGCGGACTGCTCAGGTTCAAGATACGAAAGTACTATGGTTTGAATTTGAGGATGCTCATTACGAATAATATTGGCTACTTGTTTAGAGTCCATCCACTTCAATGAATCTAGACCTTTAGCACCACCACCCATAACAATTTGATCAATTAAGTTACCGGCCTTATCCTCACCCAACGCAGCAGTTAAGGCTCTTCGAACAAACTCTTCACTTTGAAAACCAATAGTGGAGAAGTTTTGGATTTCATGAATAAATAACTTATGTACCGCAGTGATTTTTTCTTGCGTGAAATCTTCCATCGCTGCCATAACAGTACCCACTTGTTGTACTTGTTTTGGTTCGAGGTGTTTCAGAATTTGTGCCGCATCTTCTTCAGACAAACTAAGCAGTAGAATCGCTGCTTTTTCAGCACCTTCTAATTTATCTACATCAAAGCCTGCAGGGGCTGCGGTTAATTCACCGACTTCATTTTCATCACTCATCTTCGTTCAACCAACTTTTTACTACTTGCGATGATAGTTCTGGCTCATTTGCGACTAGCGCTCGAACCGCTTTTAATACATCTTCATCTCGATGAAGATCTGGCAATTGTAAACTACCATCTGCTGCAAAACCAACGGCACCTGCATCAAAGTCAGAGGTCAGCATATCCATAGTTTCATCACCTAAATCGATATGACCATCAAGCGATTTATCACCGTAATCATCTGGCGTCTGCTCAGGGTAGATTAAACGTTTCAACATAGGACGAACAACAGCTAAAATTAGCACGATAATAACCAAAGCACCCAAGACTAATTTAAGTACTTTAATAAACCAAGGTTGTTGCCACATAGGTAATACTGTGACTACGCCAAAATCTGGACGATTGAATGGAATAGTTACCACTTCCAATACATCACCACGTTGTAAGTCAAAACCAATACTACCTTGTAGGAGACGACGTATACTCGCCGTTTCTGCTGCAGAGCGCGGAACAAAACTTGCTGCTGGTGCATTTGATGCTCCTTCAACAGGAGGAGCTGTAGGGCCTGCGACATAATCAAGCGCTACCGAAACACTAACTCGCCTTACAACACCAGCTTGTTGTTTAGTATGGCTAATCGCTTCATCAAGTTCATAATTTTTAGTCGATTCAGAGTGTTTCCGACTCGGCATGCTTTTCTTTTGTCCGCCCGTTGCATCTTCTGGAATAGCAGAAGCAACAGGAGGTTGGTTTGTTAAAGCACCAGGAATACCGCCCAATGCACCACCTATATTAGTACTTTCAACGCTCATTTCACTTCGTAGTGCTGGTAAATCTGAGTTATAACGGCGTTGTGTTTCCTCAACATTAGTGAAGTCCATAGTAATATCAACTTGCGCTGTATAGTTACCCAAACCAACAACGGGAATAAGAATACTGTCAATTTTCTCCATATACTCTTGTTCACGTTTTTGCTCAATCTCAAACTCTTTTCTTGAACGAGACGAAATAGAGTCTTGTGAGCCTGAATTAAGTAAGCGACCATTTTGATCCGTAACCGTGACACGGTTAGGCATTAAACCTTGTACTGCTGAAGCAACAATATCAACAACAGAGTCAACTTCTTCTTCCGAGAGAATTTTACCGCGTTGCATGGTGAGCACGACTGTAGCAGAAGGATTTTTTTCTCGACGGGCAAAGATATTTTCACGCGGGATCGCAAGTAATACTTTAGCTCTGCTTATACTCATTAACTGTTCTATTGTTTTAGATATTTGCTGTTCTCTGCCAAATTTTAACCTTTCACGTTCAAGTCGCTGGCTAACACCAAAGCCCATATCTTTCATTAAAATATCTTCACCTTGGGAAGGCTCGTCGGTTAAACCTTCTCTAGCGAGTAATAATTTTACATTTTGGTACTCATCTGCCGGCACCGAAATAGTATTATTTTCTTGTTGATACTCCACTTGATTGGCATCAAGAAAGTCCATGGTGGTAATCAATTGTTTCGTTGGTAATTTTGCTAGCACCCGATATTCAGGCTCATTAGCCAACATAATAACAAATACAGCAATCGCTAAACAAATAGCCAAAGCAACAACGATGGTTATTTGTCGTAAAATATCAACACTACCTAAAGAGGCAGCAAAACCTGATTTTTGCTCACCGATCCCCGCACCTTCAGCTTCATTGGCGATCATATCACCACCACTATCTGCTGTAACCATTGCGTTTGTATCAGACACTTTACTTCTCCGCTGTACTGTTTTTTGTATCAAGGTATTTTATTGACGCATGATACCGATAATACTATGACTTAAATACAATTATTTACTTAAGGGTAAACCATCAAGACCGAGGCACTTGAATGAAATATAGCTCGTCTACGACGATCGAAAGTAACAAGGCTATTGTTGCGTTTAGGCTAACTAAATTAAACTGGCATGCTCATTATTTCTTTATAGGCTTCAACAAATTTATTTCGTATTTGCACTGTCGCATCCAAAGCAACACCTGATTTAGAAGAAGCAATCATGACTTCAGCTAGTGTGACGTTACTATCACCCATTTCAAAAGCGCGTTTCTTATCGCCAGCTTCAGTTTGTAATTCATTAACGCCATTCAGTGCACTGGTAAGCATATCGCCGAAATTACTGGTCGATTGATTAATTTTACCGACACTACTAGACGCAGTACCATTTATGACATCTGCATCAATTGCTGGTGGCTTGTTACCCATGGCTTGTAGCGACATGTTTTGCATTTGGCTATAGAGAGAATTACTTTTGATATCCATGGGGCACTCACTTTTGTCAATTTTTTAACTTTAAACAAGATATAACCGTGAGGTTGCAAGCATAGTGCCAAAAGCAAAAGCTTAAGCTGTGTGATGTAATATACCCAGGCAAATTAAAGGTTTTTTTATGGTTGGGGTTTATTCGAGGCTGATAATCCACTCTAGGTTATCGAGAATGATAACCTAGAGTGGATTATTGATAGTTAACTTAATTAAATAATTAAGCTGGTATTTCAATACCTGATTCGCGCATTTTAGCAATCTTATAACGAAGAGTTCGTGGACTAATCCCTAAGCGCTCAGCTACATCTTTTCGACTGCCGTGACATGCTTGTAAGGTATCAAGAATAATTTGATGCTCTTGCAATTTAAGCTCATTGCCGAGCTTATCTTCACTGCTGGTTACCTGCTCGGGCTCTGCTACTAATGCAGTATCAAAGTTTTCAATCAGTAGATCTCCAGCATCAATAACCTGATCAATATGTAAAATAAGTGCTCTTTGAATAACATTATCTAATTCACGAACATTACCTGGCCAATGATAAGCATTCAGTTTACTTCTCGCTGCGCCAGAGAATTCAGGGGTACTATCGCCATTTTTTTGACAATGCAGAGAAACTAAGTGTTGTGCTAAAACAAAGATATCATCGACTCGCTGAGCTAGCGGTAACCAAGAAAGAGGAAATACATTAAGGCGATAATACAGGTCTTCTCGAAACACTCCTTCACTTACCGCAACTTTTAAATCTCGGTTACTGGTAGCAATAACACGAACATCAAGACTTATGGTTTTTCGTCCGCCTAAGCGCTCAACTTCTCGCTCTTGTAATACGCGTAAAATTTTTGCCTGTAAGCCCAAGTCCATTTCGGTAATTTCATCGAGTAAAATTGTACCACCTTGTGCCTGCTCAAATTTACCTGGGCAAGCTTGAATTGCGCCAGTAAAGGCACCTTTTTCATAGCCAAATAATGTTGCTTCCAGCATATTTTCAGGAATAGCTGCACAATTAATTGCGATAAAAGGTTCGGTACTACGTTTAGAGTGATTATGGACATACTGTGCTAAAACCTCTTTACCTGAGCCGCTCGGACCAAGGATCATCACAGAAGCATCTGTAGTAGCAACTTTTTTGGCTAAAGTTAACAATTCTAAAGATCGTTTATCCGCGACAATGGGGTCGTTTTTATTGATTATTTTTGGTGGAATATATTGGCTAACCATATTCAGTAATACTTGTGGAGCGAATGGCTTGGCAATATAGTTACAAGCACCGTCCTGCATAGCTTGTACTGCATCATCTATGGTACCAAATGCAGTCATCAATAATACGGGTAAGTTGGCATACTGACTTTTAATACTTTTTAATAATGATAAACCAGACATCCCGCCCATTTGAACATCACTAATAACAATATCCACTTGATTAGCTTTTAAAGCCAATAAGGCTGCTTCTCCCGAATCAGCTTCAACGCAGTTATAATCGGCTAATGATAGTGTATCCACTAAGGCTTCTCGTAAACCAGCATCGTCTTCAACAACGAGAATTTTATATTCAGTCATGAGTACTCTCCACTGGATTATTTTTCATTACGTTTCCTTGCTCTAACAAAGGTAACTTAATAACAAAATGTGCACCTGAATTTTTACCGTTAGTATTAGTTTCATTCAATAAACTCACCTTACCTTGATGCGCACTAACTACCGATTTAACAACCGCTAAGCCAAGACCCGTACCTTTACTACTTGAAGTATAAAACGGCTGAAAAATTTTATCGGCCATCTCAGCATCAATACCAGAACCATTATCTTTAACGCTTACATATAAATGACTGGCTTGACTATAAACTTGGATATTTATCAGTGGCTCACTAATGTTACTAACAGAAATTGCATGTAAAGAGTTATGCAATAAGTTTTGAATGGCGCCTGTTAAGGCATTTTTATTGCCTAAAACCTGGAGGTCATTTTCCGGTAATTGTATGTTTACCTTAGTATTGCCTTTATCTAACAGTGCATCCATAGAGCTAACCGTTTCATTTATCAGCTCTCCTATACTCACAGGAGCAACGACTTGTTCTTTACCACTTTTAGAAAATAACAACATATCATTCACTTGCTGCTCTAAATCATGTAAACGCGCATTCAGTTTCCCTTGGAATTTTACCCGTGCGGTTTCCGCTAACTTATTAGTTGATAAATTTTCGCTATATAAAATGGCGGCAGATAAAGGAGTACGAATTTGATGAGCGAGTGTTGATACCATTTTTCCTAACGAAGAAAGACGTTGCATTTGCGATAATTTATCTTGTAATAACCGTGTTTCAGTTAAGTCAGTTATCATGATTAGCTGACCGGGTTGTGAACCCAAACTGGTAATTTCTAACTTGACGCGACGTCCGTCTTTAAGGGATATTTCATGCCAATCATCTTCACGTGGGTCAAAAGAACGTGCGATAACATTGAACCAAGGTTGGCCCAAAATAGGTTCATCAAGTAAATTTCTAGCAACTTGGTTTATTTTAACAACAATACCATTACCATCGAGCATTACTAAGCCTGTAGGCATCACTTCTATAAGTTGATCTGCTAATAAATTGGGGCTGAGGGATTGTTCATCTGACGATGAACAAAGAAGATGGTGTGTACTGGCGATTGAGCGCGAAGTAAAGTTATATTTTCCACTTTGAGATGCTTGTGACCTTAAAGCGGCTAATTCACCAGGAAACGCTTCCTGCTCAAGTAAAGAAGACCTATTAGCCCCGGCACTATTAACTGAATGAAAAGTTACGTTAACGTTTGATTCAATTATACTTGGAGCTACTGTTGGAATTGCTTGCGACATAACTTGTGCCATACATAAGTACTCAATAAAAACTATCTAGTACTTACAAAGCATTTACTATGCCATTATTTTACTCTTTTAATTCAATGATTTAAAACTTTAAGGAATCAATCTACATTTACAATCACTGTCAATCTATTGACCTTAACAATTACCCTTCTTCATATTACTCACTTGGTTTTTGCAGATCATATTTACGCATTTTTTCAACTAATGTTGTTCTACGCATACCAAGTGTTTCTGCTGCTCTAGCAACGACATAATCATGCTTAGATAACGATTGCTTTATCAAAGAGACTTCAAGGTCTGCTAAGTGCTCTTTTAAGTTTAAACCATCATCAGGTAATAAAGTTGCATTGATAGAATTTTGTGCACCGTTAACATCACCTTCGAGCGTTAGCTCATCTTGCTCAATGTCATCTTCGCTCTCATCATCGTCATAATCAAAACCACCAAATAGCTCGTTAATAACATCATGTTCTTGCAACTCTTCTGGGTATTCTGGGTTATAAGCCTGTACGTCAATATGTTGATATTTATAAGGTAACTCTGCAACATCAACTATTTGATCACCGTACATAATTAGCATACGTTCAATTAAGTTTGATAGCTCTCTTACGTTACCTGGCCAAGGATGCTCCATCAATGATTCAATAGCTTTTTCAGTAAAACGTACGGTTTTATTTTGTTCGTGCTCAAAGCGAGTAAGCAGTTCTTTTAACAGCAGCGGAAGATCTTCTTTTCGGTCGCGCAATGCTGGTGTCTCTATCGGAAAGACATTCAAGCGATAGAATAAGTCTTCTCTAAAACTGCCCACTTTGATCATATCTTCTAAATCTTGATGAGTAGCAGCAACAATACGAACATTTGCCTTGATACTTTTACTACCGCCAACACGTTCAAAAGTACGTTCTTGCAAAACACGAAGTAGTTTTACTTGCATAGGTTGCGGCATATCACCTATTTCATCTAAAAATAGTGTACCGCCTTCAGCTAATTCAAAACGACCTTTACGAGTAGAAATAGCACCGGTAAAAGCCCCTTTTTCATGACCAAATAATTCACTTTCTAAGAGTTCAGCTGGAATAGCACCGCAGTTAACGGGTACAAAAGCTTCTGTGGAACGCTCAGACAAATTATGAATATTTCGTGCAATCACTTCTTTACCCGTACCTGACTCGCCAAGTACTAAAACACTGGCCGGTGTTTTCGCAACTTGCTCAATCAAAAATCGTACTTGCGCCATCGGTTCACTAATACCAACCAATGAACGAAATAATGCGCTGGAATTAAGCTTGGTACCTTTACGTGGTAATTTATTGTGATATTGATGACAGTGATGGATTTGCTCGGTAAGTTGAGCATAATTAAGTGGCGCCGAAAGAGTCCCAATAACATTAACATTGATAATGAGTTCATTGGCATCAAGTACATCATGAAGAATAAACGGAACGCTAGGGTTAACTTTAATTAACGTTGCGCAATCAGTGCTTACATTGCCTGTTAATATTACGGTGAGAATATGACTACAATCAGCTAGCTTTTCAATTGCTTGCTCTTGCGAGCAATGAACAAAGTGTTCACCAACAAAAGCGAGTACTGTTCTTAGTTGCTGGCTTCTACCTTCGTCGTTATCAACGACTAATATTTGTTTATGGCCTGTTACTACAGAAGTAACGACTGAATTATCACTCATACTTAACTCTTCACGGTTAATGCTAACGTGCTATTTTTCATCTTGTTTTATAGCGTTTAGACAATTTTAGCCATTAATTAATTTTAAGCAACAAAAACTTGACGCGCACTCGTCATTTTATTGTCATATATCAAAATTTATAATATCCAAAGTGAAAAATAAATAGAGCTAAAAATGTAGGTTAAATTGAGAGGCATTATCCTGACATAATACTGTCAAAAAGTTGATATTTAGTACTATCATCTACTTCAATGACCTGTCTCTTATACACATCTCCGAGCCCACGAGACCTCTCTACATCTCG
>OJHK01000345.1_pt1 | contig 32520 bp, 28 predicted proteins | sample 1595161 | NCBI WGS metagenome assembly OJHK01 (sample SAMN05416842, study PRJEB24817) | seawater metagenome | isolation source: Sea water | place: Canada:Atlantic | collected 2013-07 | reverse complement strand
TAAGGCCCCTCCGTGACGTGAAGTAGGTCAACTACGTCGTGGAATGAACGCTTACGCCTTACTGCAACTGTGTGAAAAATGTTTATCTGCATTTACGAGGAGGTGGCAACTATGATTGGCCCAAAAGTCATTTAACCCAACACCTGATTTTCCAATCGCGACAGTAAATTGGTAGTTCGCTCACAAACCCTGGACCCTCGCTCTATGGCACTTTGAATCAACAATTTATCGCCGATGATTACCAGCTTTTCAGAAGGCCGTGTAACAGCTGTATAGAGCAACGTCTGGTCCAGCATGTGCTTCGCATAGTGAGGCAACAGAAGCAGACAGGTCGGCCACTGAGAGCCCTGACTATTGTGAATCGTGATGGCGTAACCAAGCTCCAGCTTCTCTAAAACAGCTTGGTTTAGTTCTAAATCACGCCCATCAAGGTTCACGACCCCATAACAACCGTCCCGAGGTTCGTCATAAACTTCAGTAATGGTTCCCACGTCGCCGTTGCGGATGTCCTCTTCATAGTCGTTTACAGTAACCATCACCTGATCACCCAACCGCAGCTCTGAGTCAGATGAGGTCAACCATCGGACCCACCCATAGTCGGAATCGACATAATGCACTACTTGAGGCCGGTCCTTATCAAAGTGTGACTGGATGAGCTTGTTAACGGCTTTTACGCCAAGCGGCCCTTTGCGCGTAGGAGTAAGAACAATGGCTTGCTCAGGACCGCCACCTTCCAGGTATGCGGATAATATCGCTGACTCACATACGTCAGATGTATAAATGACGTCGTTCTTGGGGCTAGATAGCATTGAGTCGGAATATTCTGAATTCCGAATGCCGGTCGCAATTCTGTGGATGCCGGAGTCTTCACCTTGCCGCTTTACTTTTTTTAACTCAAAGACTGGCAGGTCACTTTGCATTGCGCAGTGGAATACGAGACCTGCTCCAACGGGCGGTAGTTGAGCAACATCCCCGACCAGGATGATCCGTGTCGCATACGGCAATATCCCGATCAGGCGGTATGCGGATAGCAGGTCCACCATGGACGCCTCGTCCACAACCAGCAGCAAATGGTTTGGCAAGTCGGGCTTATTGTCGCCCAGATGGTTAGCGATCAACTTGGCAACGGTCATTGCGTCACGACCTGTTGCCTCTGTCATGCGCTGAGCGGCCCTGCCAGAGAGCGCAACAAGTAATATTGGCATACTGTTAGAGACTGCCTCGTATAGAGCCAGAGCTGCCAACAGAATGGTAGTTTTTCCTGTCCCGGCTCCGCCGGAAATGACCGCGACATTGGACCTCACAACTCCGGAAACGGCTGCTCGCTGCTTAGCGGTCATATCAAACGGCAAACTTTTCTCAAAATTACACAATGCATTCTCTATGACTTCATCCGTTAAAGAAAATTCCCAAGTAGCAAAAGTAGAGCCAACACCTGCCTCACGGCCTGCACACTGAGCCAAAAACTTGGCGACCGAGGCTTCTTGAATTGCGTTCCCAACAAGCTGATAGCCACTCTCAGCGGGCACGAAGGTGCCTTTTTCAAGAGCTGATTCCACTATCCGTTCGAGCGGAACTGATAGCTCCTGACACACGGTCTTAGCTTGTTCTATCAGGATTTTTTCGGGCACGACAGTGGAGCCTGTTTTGTGACCGTAGGCCAAGGCAACCCTCTCAGCGATTGCTGCCAACAAGGACTCGTCAGAGACAGCGACTGAGAGCTTTCCAACTATCCCAAGAACATCTTCAAACGACACTCCAAATGCAGTAAGAACGAATGGATCAGTGCGAAGCTTAGACTCCACTTCATCCCCATATACTCGGGCCAATCGTTTAGCTACGCCCATTGGCAGACGGGATTCCTGTAAGAACTCCAGCGCGGCCCACATTGCCTCAGTTGGCCACTCGTCTACGATTAATCTCGCGGTATTGGGCGAAATACCGTTTACCGAAGACAGCACCTCGATATCTTCAGTCTTTGCGATTTGATTGAGTTCTTCACTGCTGTAAGCACGAACCAATCGCCGAGCTTTAGTAGTGCCCACACCCGCAACATTGTCACTAATCCAAGTCGCGAGAAGCTCCCCAATAGGCCGCAGTATTTTCGGCCTTTTAGGCTTGATCAGGTCCTCTCGTATCGTAAACCCGTCGCGTTGATATTCACGAGACTTGATCGGCCCCAAAACGCGCCAGACAGTGCCTAAATCTGCCGCGCTTGCGCAATAGTCAGGAAGCTTAACAACGAGTGTTCTGTATCGATTGATGTACGTGCCGTCCGTAGCTACTTCATAGGCAGAGAAATGGTTGTATGGTCGAGCCTTTGCAATCTGAATTATCATCTAGGCGCAATCCCGGTTTCTGCTAACACATCGGCCATTGCGGCATACCGCCGAAGCTTAGTCTTCAGGAGGGCGTTTTCAGCCTTGACCCGCGCCAATTCATCCATCAGTCGAGAGTTCTCGGCAGCAGTCAGGTCAGATTTACGTTCTGATCGTTCTGAGGCTGCCTTAAGAGACTTTCCATCCTCTTCTCGCTTCTTGTTATACCAACGCTGCTCCGCATCAGTGAGAAGCTTGTTGACCGCAGAGTTCTGAGTAACGACAGAGCGACAAAAGCCCAGCTCCTCAATAAGTGAAGCACGTTTAATCTTGCCTTGGTGCTCATAGTCTAGGTAGTCGCCAGCGGAATCACGGGCTTTGATCCAATTCTCAACTTTGTCTTCGTTGTCTCTTCCCAACTGCTGCCCGTTTGCCATTGCTACTTGCCCCGCTTGCTTGATGTTTTCATGATCTGCACAACGGAGTCCGGATCATCCGTGCTCTTGAGCAAAGAAATCACTGACGGTGAATGAGATTTAGACGCTCTCATTACAGCGATCATTTCCTCTTTGAGAATTTGGACCGCACTATTGAGCTTGGAATTGTGAGACTGCAAAGCCAAGATTTGATCTTGGTGAGCCTTGACTCTATTCTTCGCGATCACCTGAGATTCAGCTAAACCGTTCTCCAAGAGCCACTGAAGTTGTTCCACGTAAAGCTCAGAGGAGCGTTCAGCCATTTGCTTTCTTAGCTTTTTTACCTCCCCAACCAGATCCGGCTTATTCATAGCCTCAGGCTTTTTGGCATTGGATTGCTGCTGAGCTTTTACTTCCTTCAAGCCCTCAGACAAACGGTTTAACCTGCGCTGGTGAGCCTCAACGTGTTCATTAAGCTCATCGTGCTTTGCGATGTAGGACGGGCTCAATCCCAAGCTTTTACATATCACCGACTTCGCGATTTTGCGCTCGGAGGCAGATAGTGGAGCCTTGGAGGTTTTTATCAGCTGCTCGATTTCCTCAATTCGACTTTTAACAGCGTCGTAGGTTTTTCGCTCATTCGTGTTGTTTGCCCAATCTGGATACTCGTCGGGGTCTACTTTTGGCTTGCGGGGAAGATCGAACCGAGCCATCAGAAGATTCCCTCCTCGTCCGAAGTAATGTCAACGAGCGGAATGTGTTTCTCGAAATCTTCCAACGCGACTTCACACTGTCTAATAACTTTCCTGGATAAGGAGCTGAGTGCATCGAGTCCCAATCCTGCTCGCGATGCCATGACTTCCTGCTCACGCATTCCGATTCGCTGAATGACATCCTTATGGTTCGCAAGTGCGAGGCGGCCAGCACATCCTCCGCAATGTTCCCATTTCGCATTACCATACTGGGGTGTCTGAGTAGCTTTGTCATAGCACTTAGCCAACGTTTTTTGGGCCTTCGGCATCATGCAGTAGGAATATTCATGCACCTCCAAGACATCAAACTCGGAGAGCAATTCATCGATACCTTCCGGGGTTAAGAGTTCTATTTCACGAATGCGAGAGAGTAGATAGCGACCTGAAGGACCGAAGAACTCCTCTTGGCCCGAAGCCGCACGGTGGATCAGCTCGCGCATATACTGACGGTTGATCTCAGGCAGATCAGCTTTCACTTTATCTCTGAGATAATCCATGGTCATGAAAGAACCGAACCAATGACGGAAATGATTTCGGATAGCTTCTGGAACATTGCCGTCGAACCGTCGAATTGCGATTTCTGCCCAAGTATGCCTGAATCGGTGGCTTGAGAGGGGGTATCTTCCAGGATCAAAATCACTGATTAGGGCTGCGAGCATTTTCTCGTAAAAGCCTTTTAAGCCGAGGCTGCGTCCGGAACCACGCCCAGCCCTATCTTCGCCATACAAATATCGATTCCACTCTGTTCCGTCGAAAGGCGACTGCCTCCACGGTACATATACCTGTAGCAATGCTCTTTTCTTATCATCAGGGTGGTGAATTCCTGGGTTATTTAGACGTAATGCGATACCGGCAAAGTGAGCCGCATGTATCGAGACTGAGCGCTCCGTCTCGACCCCATGATTTGTCTTTCTGATCCGCGAAACAAAGGTGGCGTTTCCCTTTTCATCGATATTAAATGAATCCCTCGGAAGGGATTTAAGTTCTGATCGTCGTGCACCTGTAAGAATCGAAATCATTGCGGAGCATCGGTAAAGAGCAAAGCGCACCTGGTCATTCATCTCTTCGAGAGAGCTAGGCAAGAGCATGGAATTTATGTTGCCACCCATTGCCTCGTATTTGTCGAAAATCCTTTCAGCAATAGCAAATGTGTGTTTTCCTTTTCCTCGTTTTTTAGGCGATCTATATGCTACTTCGCTTAGCACCCCCTGCCTTTTTCGCCTATAGATTCTGTAAACACCATCTGCGTCCCGGCGATAATTACCCGTTAGAAACGCCTTCAAAGCTTGGGAAATTGAGGCCCGTGAAGGCATCTGACGTTCTATTGACACCTCTGAAACCCCTTGAACAATCGCTATTAGGGATTTCAGCTCAATAGACTCTTCAAATCCGAGACCTTCTTGGAGCATCAGAAGCGCAATTTCTATCGGAACGTTTCCCAGAGTTCCGCCTTTGATCCACTCTTTCCAATTCGTTTCAGTGCTAATCAGCGGTTTGACCAACTCAATACATTTGTCCGCACGAATTAAACACGATGGAGCATCAGTAAGCCCAAAAATGGCCTTGTTATCTTGAATTTGTTCAAGCACAGAAATCAGAGTGATGTATGATCGATAAGCAATGTAGAGAGGCAGCGACGTACCTACTCTTGCTTCGGGAGCAACAACTGCCCGACAAAAATCAGCGAGGCTTTGTTTATTTATCTCAGCATAAGAGCGAATTCCTGTATTTTTGCAGGCTCTTTGGAGGCGAGAGTAGTGATAAACCTGATTTCTGATACTGTTCTCTTTACCGAAAAGAACACCATCGATCACGCGATTGTGATTCAACAACATCAACTTGATAGTAAACTCTGTTTCTACGGATAGGCCTTCATACGCGCTCGAAATATCAATACTGAATGCGAAATGCTGGGTATTTCCATTATGGTCAAGTTTCGGTTCTCCATCGGCATTCCTAAGAATTTCAGTATCATCGACGCACTCCCATCGGTCAGCAACTAAATAGCCTGAGAAACTTGGATCCGACCCCTCTTTTTCTACATATTTATCAATTATTTCAGCGCTTACCACAGCGGGCCTCTCTCAGACTAAGATGTCAGACATGGGGAACACAACATCTTCATAAAGTTCTTTGGCTTCCGCTATTTCAGAAGGAGTGAACTTTTCAGATAACAGCATTTTGAGATACATATACTTCATGACAGCTTTTTGAAGGCGCTTCTCATTACTGTATTCGAGAACGCTCAACTGACGATCCAAGGAGTCTAGTGCAGACTGGATTAAGGCGATTGTGATTGGATGTCTTATGACTACTGTTTTCCCATTGCTGTCAGTCATCAATCCCAACTCATCGACAGCGAAGCCCTCTAAATCAACCTGTTCAAGGATTTCATTTATCTGTTCAAGGTCTCTTTCAGCCCTTGTCGATATGCCAAGAGATTTACGCAATTGGGTCATGGTCGATACCGAAGTGTTTTCCAACTTCGCTACTCCAAGCTGGCTTGCCATACTGACCATTTCATCGCCGACTCTCGCGCCAAATCTCGATGATTTGGCAATGTAAGCTGGCAATTTATTTGCGTACACATTCAGCTTTGTTTCAACGCTATGGTTATGCAATGCCGCATCACGGGCAATAGAACGCTGATGATCCTCGTCCGCTATACCTGCGTCACTGTTATTCGAAAGCGGCGTAGATTCCTTGGCATATAACTTGCCACTTGCAATATTCACAACCAGGCGTGCTACATGAGAAACCCCCACACCTATTTTCCCTCCGCCACGGGGATTACCTTTCGCTGCACCAAGCAAATAGGCTTTCTTGATAGCCTGCAAAAACAACTCGGCCTCAGGACAATTTTCTAAGAGATATTGGTTCGAGAGACTGCCGCTCATAGCACATAAGAGAAGTTCCAAGTTACTGCGGTTCTGCTGCCAAAAACGAAAACAACGATTTTGCGAATCATCACGAATCTCACTGAAGAACCATAAATCTTTAATGTCTTCCGTGAAGGAGTTACCGGTGACCAGTCCATTTTTCGAGGCTGCTTCTAACTGCGCTTTATGTGCCATTATCACGGTATAAACTGGCTGCTTCCGCCTGTAGGTGTGACCCTCAACTGAGGGAAAACCCTCATCTTTTTCAGAAGCCTTAGCGTAAGAGGTGCCACTAGTTCGGGAGGCTCGGTGTTTAATCGTATGTGGATCAAGTACTGTCGATATCGAGTTGTCTGTGATTGCCAAATCCTCGATAGTCATCCAGCGTAAATTTGACAACTGGTGCCGGTCTGAAGCAAAAATCCACGCCATACACACTTGCTCTGAAATGGAGTGTCCTAGCAAAGACCGCACTGGAAACACAGAGAAAAGTTTGCCGACCCAAGATTTCTTTAACGTTGGATATCCTCTTGTGCCTGGTTTCAGGTTGGACCAAGCTGAAGGGATACAAAGTCTGCGACTACTATGGTTGTAATATTGCTCAGGAATTTCTTTTAGCCAATTGATCTTGGCGGATTTTGACGTGCAAGCCTTGAAATCCCAGGTTTCTTTTGCCATCTCACTAATGTTTTGTTTTCCCGTAGAGGGCCCCAGGTAATCGACAACAAAACGTTCCGTCAAAAAAGGATGATCAATCCGTTTGACAATCTCAAAGCAGCCCCCAACGCTCATTTCGGTAGAGGTCGTTCGAGGCCCAAGCATGCCGGGCTCACTCTCCTTCAGAGTTCTTGAAAAGGAGATAAATTCATCAACTTCTTTAGGAAACTCTTTAAAAATAGCTTTACGGATCTTTTGCCATTCCAAGATAAAAAATGCGGAGAAAGACCTGAGACTCTTGATGAGTTCTTCAGGATCGATATCAAGTCCAAGATACTCCGTGAGGTCTGGATAAGCGTTAGACTCCGGCTGGCGCAGATCAGGAGCTATCTTGTCAGCCTGAATAAGGGTTGCACGTTCATCATCTGTGATCGGAATTTGCCTCAATAGCGCTGAATTGCGCCGGTAATGTTTACTCAGCCGAAGAGCTGCCATACGCCGAGCTGGCGATCTCATACAGGTGTAAAGTAGGTATTTTCCTTTTTCGCTCAAAGGCTCAGCTTTGAGATGACTGAGACAAAGTGAGTATATGTTTGGAGGAGTCTTTTCTAATCCCTCCCTCTCAAGAACCATCAAGACAAAATCAAAGGATTTCGCGTATCTTGCTAAAGTCGATGAGTCAGAAGCTTGGATAGAGAAAAACGTCGAGTTGAAAAATTTGACCATTCCTGTAATGAAAGGGTCGCCAGCCAAGTGTAGAGGAACACGCGATCTCCCTCCGTTTTTCCAGACAATGATGTCGTCACTAAACGAAAACTGGATAAAAGGTGCGGGCGCGTCAGTTCGCGCCCGTAGAGGTTCTCGACCAATTGCAACAGCAGAACGAACAACGGGTTCCAGTGTGCCAATACCTTCTCGAAGGTACTCGCTATTATCTGTTTTATCATCAGTCATGAGCGAACTCTTCTTGGTCACAAGAGAATGACTTTCGCCGCATTTCCGCCTCGTACTCATCTACCTTTTCCATATTACCGAGTAATTTCGCAGCAAAATGAAGGTAAATCAGCGTGGTTTTGGGATTACTGTGGCCCAGACGATCCATCAGATAAGTGCGACCAAGAGGCTTTTCGCCGGTCTCAATTTGAAGGCCTAAATTAGTCGCATAAGAGTGTCTCAACGCGTGGAATGTCCACATGGTGTTGGCTTCCCAACGGTCGGCATCTGGACTCTCTCCATACTTAATAAGGCTGTACTTTGTTTTACGGAAGAGGGTTGTTGCAAAATCGTCAGCCAACTCACCGCCATCCTTTTTGCATATCAGATGGTTTCCTAAATTTTGCCGATAGCGGCTGATAAAAGACTCGATCTTTCTTCGAAGGAAGGGCTCGATTACGATCGTCCTTACTTTCCCAGCATTTTTCCCCTTTCCGAATACGTTAAGCTCCACTTCGTTTCTTTTGTGATGCTTGGCTCTTGAGATCGCGGCTTCGATTTCCCCCACAGCAAGGTTCTCGAAAGTCGTGACTTCATGAGCACGTAGCCCTGCTTCATAGCCCAACCGCAGGACGATTTCGTTTCGCTCCTTGATATATGAATTTTTGGATTTATCAAACGATAACAGCAGATGAAACTGGTTTTCCGGGATGAATCGCTCCGACAACCTATATGGGTCATGCGAATTTTGTCGCCCCTTTGCTTTGGCCAACTTTAATTCTGCATAGGAGCTAAGGTGGTACGTAAACCTATCTCCTAGTTCAGCAAATCCCTGGTCATATAAAAACTGGAAGAATTCGGAAAGAACGATCTTGTGCTGATTGATCGTTGACCCAGAATTCCCTCGATCTTTCATTAACACCAATTCCAGGTAATTCGACATGTCTGTGTCCGTGAGATCGTCAAAGCTATTAAGCTCTGGATCAAACTCAATCTCTTCGATGAGGGACAAAATTAGAGATGCGTACTTTTCTACTGTCTTGATCTTTGCCCCACTCAGGCTTTTGCTCAAAAGGTAAGCAGATGCGGCAACGTGCAGAGAGTCGGTTTTACGGTTTGCGATTACAACCGTTTCAATACGCTGAGCGCCCCGATGAAATTGGACCGTTTTTTGTCGAAAAACCTGCCCCATAGACACTGCCCCTTGAATGGTCGCTAAAAAATTGTGTCAGACGTGCATTTGCGGGCCAGCTTTACCCGCGAGGGACGAGGCAAAAATCTAAGCTTTTCGGTACAACCGAAAAGTTACGACCGCATAGCTTTTTATGCGTATCTACCTCTCCTCGAAATCAAACTGTCACTCCAAGACCTTGAGTTTCGAACCATCGTCATCAGCAAAATCGAGATGTTACTGAAGAGAAACCTGGGCAGGCTGATTTACACGCATCGAAATTGCGACTCAAACCGTGCATGGCGTTTGAAGACTTTTTCGCTTCTTTTACTAACCACTCAGGGTTGGTAACTCGCGAATGTTGCGATGGTAACTCCATCAGCACTTCCTTTGTTACCTTCTCCAAAATAACGCTTCTGTTTACCAAGCTGAAATCTCTATTCATATCCCATCTGGTGCTAAAGCAGCCAATTCGATCACTCATCATCCTACTAACGGTACTAGAGCAACCCATTCTCTGCAAGCAAAAAACCAATATTTAATTTTTTCGGTGTTTTTAGCGGCATTTTCGACGAAGTTCCGCAATCTTTTTAGGTTGACGACCAAATAGTTTTTAAATCAGATCACGTAATGAGTAGCTCAAGTACTTTCCGGACTGACGGCCTCTACCGAACCGGATTTCCGTCGCAGTGCGCCTCCAAACCGGTCGCTTAGTACTGGCTATTTCGCTGTCAGCAAAAGCAACTCCAATCTAAGGAGCTTTGCCTGCCATGAAGGGGGGGGGGTAAAATTCGCCGAAAATGGCGCACATAAAGAGTGTAAAACATCCCTGTTTCAGTTGCACCACTCATTAGAATTTTCCAACCTTTTTTTCTTAAAATAGCGAATAGATTCTACTCAAAACCCATCGATATATCAGAGGTCGGCACCCTTTATTCTGGGTTGCGACGAGAATCTGAATTTAAAAGGATTATGTTCACTGAAAATTGGAGGTTAGTTTTAAAGAACGAGGAAGAGTTTTTGCAAGGTTTTCGTTCGATTTTTGAAATACTAAAAAAACGGGATTGATCTCACTGATTTTCTTTCACAGATCGAGTCAAGAAATAGTCAATGTAGGTTAATCTTCAAGCCTGCCCATTTTTACCACGATTTCTTAAATCTCAGAGCCGCGCACCTATATCTGAACAGAAATAATTTTTAAGAAAAAGCTCTATGATAGGTACTTTCAACAGTTCCTGAGGACGTTTGTTGTAGAGAATACGGGAAATGGAACTGACTGGTCTCAATAATCTATGCATTCCTGTTTTTTTATGCACACTGCGCTACTAATAAATGTTGTATAGATTTTTTGACCGTTATCAATCCGGGCATGAGAGTGGCCAAGGAAGAAATCCGAAGCCTTAGTGAAATCAAAAGCTCAATCCATTGTTGACAATTTTGCCGATCTAGTTAACGAATTCAATTTGCATGAGTAGAGTGTGATGAGAGTTTTCCCGAGGTTAGAAACTGATCGACTTGTATTGGATGAGATAAGCTAGAACAATATTTACGATTTATACGCTATATTTAGCGACCGCGCCACCATGAAAAACTATGACATTTACCCCCTATAATAATGTTAAAGATGTGCTAGAGATAATAAATTCCAGTCGACATAGATATGAAGCAGGCACAGAAATACTTTGAGGCGTGAAGCTGGATCAAAAGCTCATTGGTACTTGTGGTTATTTGATTTACAAGGAGGGTCGACGAGGCCTAATTTATTATGAAATGAATTATAAATATTGGCGTTGTGGTTATGCCACGGAGGCTGTAGATAGAATCGTCTTGTACGGTTTCTCGAACTTACTCTTACACCGAATTGAGGCGTATGTGTAAACTAGGGTTTACCGAATAAGGAACCTTAAGAGAGATTGCTTTCTTTTAAAGAGCCTATAAGACCCAGCATCTCTATTCAAAACTTAATTCTGATCAGTAATGCCCTCTCCGCAACATGCCCAAAAGCAATAACCAATCACACCGCTTTACGCTCGCTCAAACGGCCGGTCGCCAGACGCCCCGAAGGGATCACCGCGAAGTTTTACAAAACATACGCTTAAAAAAGCCAGTCTCAAAAAATGAAATCAGGCTGTTATTGCTGGAAACGTCTACAAAAAATTCATACGAAACAGCTGAACGTTTCAAATTATATACAGGTTTAGATTTCAGCTAGGTGTACGATCTCAGAACGGGTATTTTGTGAAGACCCTGGAAACTATCTTAATTCACATTTTCTCTGTCCCTCTTATACAGTAGGTAGATATATCGTCCGGGCCTTCCATGGTGTGCTCATAGTGGGGCGCATTCTCGGGCACCATCACATTGAAATGGCGCTCCAGATCGCCGCGCACGTCCGGGTCGGCGTTCTCGTTAATGGCCAGGGAGGCGGACGTGTGTTGGATAAACAGGTGTAAAAGCCCCACCTGGCAGTTCTGCAGGGCCGGCGCCTGGGCCAGGATTTCATTGGTTACCAGGTGAAAGCCCCTGGATTGGGGCTTCAGTTCGATAAAGGTCTGATCCCAGATCATGTCCAACCTCGTTTCTATTTCTGCCGGTCGTCCCAGGGATGGACGGGCACCACGTCGTCGCCCACATCTCCTTCATAGCTGCTGCGGAAATAGTCCATCGCCTTCTCCGCCTCGCTGAGTTCGTCAAATCGGGCAATGTGGTAGATCGCCTCGCCCTCGTTTACCAGCGGCAGGTTATTCACACAAATAACAATGCCGGAACAGGGTGATGTCACTGCGGTTTCCGACTCGCCGAACGGATCGGCTACCATGGCCAGTCTCTGACCTTTACGGACTTTCTGGCCAAGACTGGCAACCGGGCGCATGATGCCATCGGTGTCCGTTCGCACCCACTGCGAGTTTGCCGCCGTTTCCGAGCGTTTCCTGGGGGCCTTGGGGCCTTTCTTGGCGGGAATCATCTCCAGTTCCCGCATCACCCGGATGACCCCTTTCACGCCGCTGGAAATCACCACATCGTCAAATCGCAGGGCCTCCCCGCCCTCGAAGGTGACTACCGGAATATCCTGGGAATCAGCGTAGGCGCGAAGGCTGCCCTCCCGCAGGCTGGCGTTGATGATAATGGGCGCACCAAAGGCCTCAGCCATACGGATGGTTTCCGGGTTTTTGAGCTCCGCGCGAATCTGCGGCAAATTGAACCGGTGTATGGCGCCCGTATGCAGGTCAATAATGTGGGAGACATTCTCCATGATCTGCGTGCGCAACAGGTAGGCAATGCGACCACCGAGGGAGCCGGTTTCGCTGCCCGGGAAGCAACGGTTCAAATCCCGGCGGTCCGGAAGGTAACGTGTGCGCTGGACAAACCCGAAAATATTCACGATGGGAACCGCCACTAACGTCCCCCGCAAATGCCGCAGGGCGGAGTTGGTCAGCACCCTGCGCACAATCTCGACACCGTTGATTTCATCCCCGTGTATCGCTCCGCAAACCATCAGTACCGGCCCGCTTCGACGCCCATGAACCACTTCAACGGGAATATGCAGTGGCGTGTGGGTATAAAGTTTGGCAACCGGAATTTCAACAGTCTGTCGAGTGCCGGCCTTGACCTCGTGACCGGCGATAACAAACGGCGCCCGAGCAGCCATATCAGCCTCTCCCCTTGGTGCGGGTTTTCCAGGGCTTCTGGTTCTTCTCGGTCCAGTTGATGATCATGCCGGCCACGTTCTTGCTGGTGGCATTTTCAATACCTTCCAGGCCCGGTGAGGAGTTCACTTCCATAACCAGGGGCCCACGGCTGGAACGCAGCAGGTCCACACCGGCCACGTTCAGGCCCATGGATTTTGCCGCCGTGATCGCCGTTTTGCGCTCTTCGGGGGTGATCCTCACCAGAGAGGCAGTACCGCCCCGGTGCAGGTTGGAACGGAACTCTCCTTCCCCACCCTGACGTTTCATCGCCGCAATCACCTTGTCACCAATCACGAAACAGCGGATATCAGCGCCACCGGCTTCCTTGATGAATTCCTGCACGAGGATGTCCGCTTTCAGGCCCATGAAAGCCTCAATGACACTTTCCGCCGCTTTGCGGGTTTCGGCCAGCACCACGCCAATGCCCTGGGTGCCCTGCAGCAGTTTAATAACGACGGGGGCACCGCCCACCATCTGCAGCAGTTCCGGCACGTTGTCCGGCTTGTTGGCGAAGCCGGTCACCGGCATGCCAACGCCCTTTCGGGCCAGCAACTGCAATGAACGCAGCTTGTCCCGAGAGCGGGTAATGGCCACGGACTCATTGACGGGGAAAACGCCCATCATCTCGAACTGCCGCAACACGGCCGTCCCGTAGAAGGTCACCGACGCGCCAATACGGGGGATCACCACATCGAAATCTTCCAGGACTTCCTCGTGGTAGTGAATGCGAGGGTCCGCGGACGTGATGTTCATGGAGCAGTGCAGGCAATCGATCACCTTCACTTCGTGGCCCCGATTGATCCCTTCCTCCACCAGACGACGTGTTGAGTAGAGATGACGGTTACGCGACAGAATCGCAATTTTCATGTTTTCGTCCTTAGGGCCGGCTCGCCGGCAAGATAGGAACATTCAGGAAGAACAATGGCGCGCCTGGCCATTGCCGTTCGACCAAGCAGCATACGGAAACGCATGGAGTCACGATTGGTCAATGTCATTTCGATGGGCCACTCGATGTTGCCGAGCACCAACCGGGTTTCGATCACCAGGCGCAGTTCTTTATGACCACCGGAGTCCGAGACGTTGCGCTCATCCAGAACCGCCGCATCGCACTCCACCACATGATGTAGATCGTTCTGAACCGGGTGCACCCAAAAGCGGACCCGGCGCTGACCGCTCTCTGTGTAGGGTTCGGTACGGAAGGTATGCAGACAAGAGGTGCGGGCACCGGTATCCACTTTCGCCTTGATCCGGGAAATGTCGAACTCCGGCAAGGCAACCCATTCGCGCCAGCCCAATGCCAGCTTTCCGTCTGTGTCCGGCACCGGGCCGGCTTTTGAGGCATCATCCATTCTGGTCGGCATCCGGGCCTCCCTTGTTGGTTGTGGTTTCCGGCCGAAGCAGCTCCACCCGGAAGGGCTCGGAATGGCTTCCGGCATAAATGCTCGTATGGGGGAAGGGTATTTCAACGCCCTCCTCATCAAGCGTTTTCTTGATGGCCACCATCATCTGGCTACGACCCTCCAACACTTTGTTGCTGGGCACCCAGAACGAGAACTGCAGGTCCACTGAGGATGGACCAAACCCGGTGACCAGTACAAATGCCTTCGGCTCTTCCAGACTCGCACTGTTCTGTCTCGCGAGCTCAAGAAGCAGTTTTTCAACCCGCTCCACATCCTCGGCGTAGGCAATGCCCACCGTCAGGTCCATACGACGGATGGGAAAGCGTGAGCGGTTGACCACGCGGGTCTTGATCAGGGTTTCATTGGGAATACGCACATACAGGTTGTCCGGCGTGCGCAACTTCACACTCAGCATATCAATGGAAACCACCTCGCCAATGGTGTTCTCCACTTCAATAAAGTTACCGATTTCAAAGGGTTTTTCCACCAGCAGGAACAGCCCGCTGATCATGTTGGAGGCGGACGTCTGGGAGGCAAAACCAATGGCAACCGTCAGTATACCGGCGGCACCGAGCACCACGTCGAGAGAGAAGCCGGCTTCACGCAAGGCGGCGACGAAGAATATGGCCAGCACGATGTAGAAAACCAGCCGCCTCAACATCACCGTGTGGTGCCGTGACGCACGGTCCTCCATGAAGCGGGTAACTCCACGGGCCGCAAATGAAGCCAGCACAATGCCAAGAATCAACAGGAACAGGGTGCTGATCCACTTGCCCCAGGCAATGGCACCAAAAAACTGCATCAGGCTGCTTTCAAACTGCTCAATCAAGGAGGTAACTCCGTTTACGGATTCGATGTCGACAATTGGCCGATGATATCAGCCAAATATACGGTCGTAGGCTCGTACCAACCCGCCACGGGAGGTTTGTTCCCGCGCCGGCGAAATAAGCTCGCACTGTCCGGCAGCAGCAATAAGCGACTGGTCAATCTTCAGGCGTGCTGAGTTCATATCGGTTTCGCAGGTCACCGTCACACGCGGTGTCCATAGCTGCCCCTTGTCATTGCGATGCAGGGACAGCAACGGGGTGGGCAGATTGAACCGCTCCAGCAGCAGCGGTTCCTGTCGTTCATTGACGATCCGCACCGGGGTAATCGCCCGCCAGGGACGTTTGGGCACAGCTTCGAGCACCAGGCGCGCAAACGTGGCGGCGGAGTAGCACAGTTCGCCTTCCATGGTGGTTCTTCCCACCCAGGTCAATGACGGATCTGCCAGCGGCAGTTCCATCAGGTGCGTGCCTTTGCTTCCAGCCTGGATTCGCATCCACAGGAGGGTGCCCACGTATATGGTGCACTCACTCTCGGCGGGGATGGTCAGCGGCTGATAGGGACGTATCACCGTAGCAAGGCTGGACATCGCTGGCAGGTAGCAAACCTGACTGCCATCATCCGGCCGTACGAACCGATGAACCTCCAGATCCGCATCGGGTAGCGTGTGGGTTACCCTTTGCTGCCAACGCTCCTGATTGTCGTCTTCGGGCATACGCTGGTAGCGGATCAGCCATTCCTGATCCAGCAGGGTTATCCAGATTCGGGTGTGGCTGAGTTCGTGGTATTGCGTCTGCCCGGGTTCCAATGTGTAAGGCGTTGCCCAGTGGCCATCCTGCATCGTTCGCTGTGTGTCCAGACTCGTCGTCATTCCGGCCCTTTGTCCATAAATTCTTCCATTAACTATAATCCAATCAGCACGTTCCAGCGAATATCCATCCGTAACTGTCGATCCGCCATCAAACTCAGGAAGCTCAATGACTCAGCTCGTATGGTTCCGAAACGACCTGCGCGTTGCCGACAACGCTGCCCTTACGGCAGCCTGCAAGCAACAGCAACCGGTGCAGGCCTGTTTTATCGTAACCCCGGCTCAGTGGCAGGAGCATGATTGGTCTCCGGCGCGGGTTCAATTTGTGCTGGACCACGCCAATGCGCTGTCGGAAGAACTGGCGAAATTAGGCATACCCCTATCATTCATGACCGCAACCACGTTCGCCGATAGCGTTGAAAAACTGGAAAAATTCTGCCGGCGCGAGAGTATCCGGCATGTGCATTTCAATGAGGAATACGGAGTTAACGAAAGGCGCCGCGACAAGGCCGTAAAACACACCCTTGATGATATTGGCGTAGCGGTGAATAAATACCGGGACCAGACGGTAGCGCCTGTTGGCACCATCCTTACTCAACAGGGTGAGCCCTATTCCGTGTTCACCCCGTTTTCCCGTCGGTGGCGAAGCTGGGTTGATGAGGCGCAGCCAACCCTCTTTCCCATTCCCAAGCCCGTCGGCGAGCCTGTTAAGCCGCTTTATTATGAAGGCCTGCCAAAATGCTTCGATAATCCACCACCCCGGCTTGTTGAAACCGGCGAGGACGCCGCCCACCGGCAACTGGAACAGTTCCTCGACGACCACGGCGGGGACTATAAGGACCTGCGCGACCTGCCTTCCGTAGATGGTACCAGCCTGCTCTCCCCTTACCTGGCCAACGGGGTGCTTTCCGGCAAACAGTGCCTGATTGCCGCCCGCCAGCAGCAAGGTATGGGAGGCAACCAGGAAGGCCTGGCCACCTGGACCAATGAAATTGCCTGGCGGGATTTCTACATCAATATCCTTTACCACTACCCCAGGATTAGTATGCACCGGGCGTTCAAACCGGAGACCGAGGCCCTGCAATGGAATACACCCGGCGAGAACTTCGAAGCCTGGAAATCGGGCAACACCGGCATCCCCATTGTCGACGCCGCCATGCGCCAACTGAACCAGACCGGCTGGATGCACAACCGCCTGCGCATGATCACGGCGATGTTTCTCACCAAAAACCTGTTCATCGACTGGCGACTGGGTGAGGCCTATTTCATGTCAAAACTGGTGGACGGCTTCCTGGCCTCCAATAACGGCGGCTGGCAGTGGAGCGCCTCCACCGGCACCGATGCGGCGCCGTATTTTCGGGTATTCAATCCGGCCACTCAGAGTGAGCGGTTTGATCCGGATGGCGAATTCATCCGCAAATACGTTCCCGAGATCGCAAAGCTGGACAATAAACGGATTCACCAACCCTGGGCCGGTGGTGTGATTCCCGGTGGGTATCCACGACCTATCGTTGACCTGAAAGAAAGCAGGAAAGAGGCAATTTCAAAGTTTCAGGCCCTGAAAAATTAAAGCGCCGGCTTCGTCGTTGGGAGGAAACGGCCGGCTGGGGGAAGGCTCTGCCAAAACACGCTGTGAATACGTCCATGTACGCTCGGCTCCGCCATCCATGGCTCCGCACGGTTTTGGCAGAGCCTTCCCCCAGCCCGCCTTATGCTGACTCTCTGCTTTTGCAGACTGGACATTCTGGGTCTCTGGCGAGTTTCATTTCCCGCCACTCCATTTGCCAGACGTCAAGAATGAGCAGGCGCCCAATCAACGGTTTGCCGACACCGGTGATGACTTTCACTGCTTCCATTGCCTGGGAAGCGCCGATCATGCCAACGAGGGGGCCGATAACACCAGCTTCGGAACAGGTCAGGTCTTCGTTGCCCTGTTCTGAGTAAAGACAGTGGTAACAGGGACTGATGTCATCGCGGACGTCATAAACCGACAGTTGCCCTTCCCCACGAATGGCTGCGCCAGATACCAGTGGGACGCGGGCAGCAACACACGCGCGGTTGAGGGCGAAGCGGGTATTGAAGTTGTCGGTGCAGTCGACCACCAGGGTCGCCGAGTTTACCTGCCGCTGAAGTTCATCGCCTTCCAGGCGTTCAGTAAGGGTTGTCACCGACACATCGGGGTTTATGCGCCTAACGCGGTCAGCCAGATGTTCGGCTTTGGATTCACCCAGGTCGGACTGTTCGAATGCGATCTGGCGCTGCAGATTGGCGATCTCGATCTGGTCGTCGTCGACCAGCGTCATGTGGCCAATCCCGGCGGCCCCGAGGTAGAGCGCTACTGGGCAACCCAAACCGCCAGCACCGACCACCAGCACTCTCGCGGACTTGAGCTTGGCCTGGCCTGCGATATCAAACCGGGGCATCAGGATCTGGCGACTGTAGCGCAGCAGTTCCTCATCGTTCAGCATCTTGTTTTCTCCCAAGGGTGAAGCGGTCACGCCGGCCGTAGTCCTGGCGGGTTTCCACACAGGTCAATCCCGCATCGGTAAAAAGCTGCCGCACAGCCGCTCCCTGTTCATAGCCATGCTCCAGTATCAACCAACCCCCAAGCGAGAGCCAAGCGGGGGCTTTGGCGGTTATCTGCCGGATATCGTCGAGGCCGTCATCGCCGGCTACCAGGGCCGATGCCGGCTCGAAGCGCACATCGCCCTCTCCCAGGTGGACATCATTCCCTGCGATGTACGGTGGATTGGAAACGATGAGATCAAAAGCAACTGATGGTAAATCCTCGAACCAGTTGCTTTGTCGCACCGTCACCGGCAGGCCCAACTGGTCGGCGTTGTCGGTCGCCAGGTCTACTGCTTCCCGGACGGCGTCGCAGGCGGAAACCCGCCAGCCGGGTTGCTCGCTGGCCAGAGCCAGTGCGATGGCACCCGTGCCGGTACCAAGATCCAGCACATTGGCATTTCTCGGTAAATCCAGCGCCAGCGCTGCCTCCACCAGGCATTCAGTATCCGGGCGGGGAATCAGTGTGGATGGATTGACCTTCAGCGGGAGTGACCAGAATTCCTGTTCGCCCAGCAGGTGTGCAATCGGGTGGCCTTCACAGCGTCGTTCCACAAGGGTTCTGAAGCGGTCGACCAGGGCCGCGTCCACCTCACGCTCGGGCCAGGCCCGGAAAGTGGTTCGGGACCAACCCGTCACATAACCCAGCAGTAGCTCAGCATCGAGGCGCGGAGAATCACCGCCAATAAGCCCGGCAGCTTCTGTCAGCAACGCCTCACAGGCCAGGGGTTTGTCAATCATCAGCCAGGGAGGCCAACAGGTCGGCCTGGTGTTCCTGCTGCAAAGGCATGATGACGGCATCAAGATCGCCGGAAATAACCTCATCCAGCTTGTACAGCGTCAGGTTGATGCGGTGGTCGGTCACCCGCCCCTGGGGGAAGTTATAGGTGCGAATTCGCTCTGAGCGGTCGCCACTGCCCACCAGGCTCTTTCGGGTTGCCGCCATGGTTTTCTGCTGGCGTTCAATTTCCTCATTCTGGAGGCGCGATGCCAGGAAACTCATCGCTTTGGCCCGATTCTTGTGCTGGGAGCGTTCTTCCTGACACTCCACCACAATGCCTGTGGGAATATGGGTAATACGAATCGCCGAATCAGTCTTGTTGACGTGCTGACCGCCGGCGCCAGAGGCTCGAAAGGTATCCACCCGCAGGTCGGACTTGTTGATTTCAACGGCCTCGGTTTCATCCGCCTCCGGCATCACCGCTACCGTGCAGGCGGAGGTGTGAATTCGGCCCTGGGATTCGGTCTCCGGCACCCGCTGTACCCGGTGGGCACCGGATTCAAACTTCAGTGCCCCATAGACCGCACTACCAGCAACGCGGGCAATGATTTCCTTGTAACCGCCGTGCTCACCATCGTTGGCGCTGATAACCTCAACCTGCCAGCGCTGGCGTTCGGCATAACGCATGTACATCTTGAACAGGTCACCGGCGAAAATCGCCGCCTCATCGCCCCCGGTGCCGGCACGAACCTCCAGGAATACGTTCTTGCCATCGTTGGGGTCCTTGGGCAGCATCAGGCGCTGGAGCTCTTCGTCCAGTTCCTCGCTCTTCTGTTCCGCCAGGCCCAACTCCTCTTCCGCCATGGCTCGCATGTCGGCGTCACCGTCGCGGGCCAGTTCAGTGGCTTCCTTAACATCGTCACGGGATTTCTGCCATGCCTGGAAGCAGTGAACAATGGGTTCAATCTCGGCAAATTCCCGGGACAGGTCGCGGAATTTATCCTGGTTGGCAATAGTACCCTGATCGCTCAGCAACGCGCTGACTTCCTCGAAGCGGTCAACAAGCTGCTCGAGGCGGGACTGAATCGATGACTTCATAGTTTTTCCGGGGTGATGGGCGCGTCGGCATCCAGCACATCAAGCTGATGCAGCTCTCTGAGCCATTGAGTGACTTCGGTTCTGCCCTCCGTGGTGGCCTTGCGGACCTGGATGGACGGCTCGTGCAGTAATTTGTTGGTCAACCCCCGGGCCATGCTTCGCATCACGGTTTCGGGGTCTGCGCCATTACGCAGGGCGCGAATGGCCTTTTCGGTCTCCCCGTCTCTCAGGGCTTCGGCCCGCTGACGGAACTGCTTGAGGGTGGAGACAGCATCCAGGGCCCGTAGCTGGCTCAGGAACTGCTGTACGCCATCAGCAACCATGTTCTCGGCTTCCCGCGCGGCGCCCTCTCGGGAACGAACGTTCTCCTCGATAACCTGCCGCAAGTCGTCAACGGTATAGAGATAGACATCAGCCAGGGAACCCACCTCGGGTTCGATATCCCTGGGAACGGCGATATCCACCATGAAATAGGGGCGATGCTTGCGCTTTTTAAGCGCACGCTCCACGGCGCCCTTGCCAAGGATAGGCAACGGGCTGGCAGTAGAGGAAATGATGATGTCCACGTTTGCCAGGTGTTCTGAAATGTCGGAGAGCATAATGCCCTGCCCGCCACGGGAGTCCGCCAGCGCCTGGGCACGTTCCAGGGTACGATTGGCGACCAGGAAGTTTTTCACACCAGCGTCGGCCAGATGCCTCGCGACCAGTTCAATGGTTTTGCCGGCGCCAATCAGCAAGGCTCGATTGCGGGACATATCCGCAAAGATGTGGTGCGCCATGCTGACTGCAGCGTAGGCCACCGACACCGGGTTTTCGCCAATAGCAGTCTGCGTGCGCACCCGCTTGGCAACGGAGAACGTATGTTCGAACAGACGGGACAGGAACGCACCGCTCGCTTCATGCTCGCGAGCGAGGGCATAGGCGTCCTTGAGCTGGCCGAGAATTTGCGGCTCTCCAAGCACCATGGAGTCCAGCCCCGACGCAACCCGCATGATGTGGCGCACGGCGTCTGAGTCCCGATGTACGTAGAGCACGTCTTCCAGGTCTGCCGCCTCCATGTCATGAAACCCCGCCAACCACCGCAATACCGCCGGGGCACAGTCGTCATCTCCGGCCAGATACAGTTCGGTGCGGTTGCAGGTAGACAGGATCGCCGCCTCGCTGGCGCCGGAAGTGGCACGCAGTTCGGCAAACGCCTCGGCCATACGCTCGGGCGTGAACGCGACGCGCTCACGCAACTCTACCGGTGCGGTGCGATGATTGATTCCGAGGGTGACCAGTGCCATATCGGGGTTAGACTGCCTTATCTTTGACGACGGTTCGATACCGCCATTTTAACGATCGGGAGCCAGTGTCGCCACCCATAACCATCGTGATATCGGCAACTGCTGACAGGTTGGGCAATATCAAGCGCTTGTGCCATCATAGAGCCTTGTCGCACTACGCCACATCTGAGACCGCCGCCAGACCCTTCTCCGGCCGATCAGGTGCATCGTACACAGATCATGGGATGTTGCATGCATAAGTCTGCATTACTGCTTGGTACCTGCCTGCTTGGGCTTTCCCTGTCCGGCTGCGCTTTTCTCCAGGACAACCAGGAATCGCAATCCACCTCGTCGCCTGATGACGCCACTGCATCACCCGCGGAACCGTCAGCGGACATCCGTTACGCCGATTTCGAACCGGAAGAACTGTACCTGCTGCTTTCCGGCGAGATAGCCGCCCAACGGGGCCGATTCGACGTCACCCTTGTCAATTACATGAAGGCGGCACAGCAATCCCGCGATCTGGGCGTGATTGAGCGGACCATGCGCATTGCCCAGTCACTGAACGCCGATAACGCGCAGCAGAAACTGGCGGCGCTGTGGCTGGAGGTAGCCCCGGACAACATGCAGGCACATCGTATCTCCGCCATCCAGGCCGTGAAGAAGAACGAACTGGAGACCGCCCTGGGCCACATGGAAAAGATCATGGATCTGGGCGGCGACGCGGATTTTGACAGCCTTGCCGCGATGGCCGGAAACCTGCCGCCGGAACAACAGCAGGAACTGCTCGACTTATACCAGCAACTGGAGCAGCGCCACCCTGACAACCCGGAACTGCAATACAGCATTGCCCTTCTACTGAAGGTGACGGGCGAGCCCCAGCAAGCCCTCGCCAAACTGGAACCCCTTCTGGACAGCAAGCCGGATTTCCAGCCAGCACTGATACTCAAGGGCGACCTGCTCTACCAGACCAACCAGAAACAGCAGGCCCTGGATCACCTGAGGGCGAATACACGACAATTCCCCGATAATCGCCAGATGGGAACCCTCTACGGCCGCATGCTGATCGGCGAAGGTGAGCTGCAAACCGCCCAGAACGAATTCCGCCGGCTGGTTAACCGCTTCCCCGACGTTCCCGGTCTGCGGCTCTCCTACGCCCTGGTCGCGCTTGAAAACGATCAGATCGCGCTGGCCGAGGAGGAACTGACACGCCTGATCGAACAAGGCCACCACAGTGATGAGGCTCACTACTACCTGGGCCGGATTGCCGACGAGGAAAACGAAAACGAGCAGGCCATCGGCTACTACAGGAATGTCGAGAAAGGTAATTACTTTTTCCCGGCCCTGGCCCGTGCCAGCGAACTGATGGCGGAACAGGGAGAGCTGGATGAGGCCCTGGCCGACATTCGCGAGATCCGCAAGAACAACCCCGACCAGGACGAGAATTTCCGCCTGCTGGAAATCAATCTCCTGCTGGATCGGGATCATGACGAGCGAGCCCTTCAGGCGGCCAATGAAGCCCTGGAATCCTTCCCTGGCAATGTCCGCATTCGCTACGCCCGTGCCATGCTGCTCGACTCCATGGATAAGCCAGAGCAGGCCGAAGCCGATCTGAGAACAATCATCGAGGAACAGCCCGACAACGCCGTGGCACTCAACGCGCTGGGTTATATCCTTACCACCCGCACGGACCGACTCGATGAAGCCAGGGACTATATTGAGAGAGCCCTGGCCATCGATCCGGAGAACCCTGCCATACTCGATAGCATGGGCTGGGTACTGTATCTGCAGGGCAACACCGACGAGTCACTGAGCTATCTGTCACGTGCCTGGGAGGCCTACGCTGACCCGGAAGTAGCCGCTCATTACGGCGAAGCGCTCTGGCAAACCGGCAATCAGGAACAGGCCCGCTCGATCTGGAGAGAAGGCTTCGAGCAGGACCCGGACCACCCGATACTGACTGAAACTGTTGAAAGGCTGACCGGGGAGCCGTCCCTGTGAAATTATCGGTTATCGCGCTGACGTTCGCCGCCCTGGTTCTGAGCGGCTGTAGCTCACTGACAGTTGAACCACTTCCTGAAGGCCTGACTGAACAGCCACCGGCCGACTGGAGCAAGACCAGTGCCCGACTTGACCAGCTTCAGCACTGGGAACTGACCGGCAAACTCGCCGTTCGCCAGCCCTCGGACAGCGGCACCGCCGTCATCAACTACTGGAAACAGGACCGGGAAACGTACGAACTGGCGCTGTCATCATCGTTCCTCGGTATGGGCCGCACTACCCTTGAAGGCGTCCCCGGGTTCATCGAACTCACACTTCCCAACGGCGAGCGCTACCAGTCCGGCGACCCGGAGTCCCTGGTCAACGCCGCCACCGGCTGGCTGCTCCCCATTGACAGCCTGGCCTGGTGGATACGGGGCCTGCCCGGCCCTGACGGGGACTTCCGGCTGTTCTTCGACGACAAGGGTCAACTGGCCGTCATACGCCAACTGGGCTGGGAGATCCGCTACGACCGCTGGCAAGCATTCATAGAGGGCTACCCTCATCTGCCCGCCCGTATCACGGCGGTCAAGGGCGAGAAGCGCGTGAGGGTGGTGGTTACCAGCTGGAACCAGACCGATGGAGACAGCCGGTGAACAGCCTGGTTCTGCCCTCCCCGGCAAAACTGAACCTCTTCCTGCATATTCTCGGGCGTCGACCGGATGGCTACCATGAACTGCAAACCCTGTTTCAGTTTCTGAATTATGGCGACACCCTGACCCTGACCGCACGCACCGATGGCAGAATCGTCCTTGAGCAACCCCTGCCCGGGGTGCCCGACGAGGAAAACCTGATTGTCCGTGCTGCGCGACAACTGGCGGCAACCGCAGGTCATACGACTCCCGGTGTCAGTATTGCAATCGACAAGCAGTTGCCCATGGGCGGTGGCCTGGGTGGTGGCAGCTCCAATGCCGCCACCACACTGGTGGGGCTGAACCGCCTGTGGGGCCTGAACCGCTCCCTGGACGAGTTGGCTGAACTGGGCCTGTCCCTGGGTGCCGATGTGCCCGTATTCGTTCGCGGACATGCAGCCTGGGGCGAAGGCGTGGGCGAACGACTCACCGACGCCAACCCACCAGAAGACTGGTTTCTGGTTATAAAACCACCTTGCGATATAAGCACCAAAGAGATTTTTTCCGAGCAAGGGTTGACAAGGGATACCCCCGGAATCAAAATAGCGCCCGCTTTTGAGGGAGACGCCTCGAGGTACCGAAACGACTGTGAGGATGTAGTTCGAAGACTGTATCCTGAGGTTCATCAAAGCCTGGAGTGGCTTGCACAATTCGGACCTGCAAGATTAACCGGAACCGGGGCTTGCATATTTGGACGTTTCCCGACAGAATCCGCAGCCCGGATTATCTGGGAAAGCAAACCCTCCGGCATCACGGGGTTCGTAGCTCAAGGGGTGAACATTTCACCACTTCACAAAAAGCTGACAGAGCTGAAATGATGCCAAAAAAGCACGATACTGGGGTGTCGCCAAGTGGTAAGGCAACGGGTTTTGATCCCGTCATGCGCAGGTTCGAATCCTGCCACCCCAGCCACCTTTCTCCCGCTTCTTCTGAATCAAACGCCGATACCGAGAAGGATGCCGTCGTGTCCAAACTGATGATTTTTACTGGCAACGCCAACCCGGAGCTTGCCAAGGCCATCGCCCAGAAACTTCACATTCCCATGGGCCAGGCCACCGTTGGAACCTTCAGCGATGGTGAAACCACCGTTGAAATCAACGAAAATGTTCGCGGGCATGATGTCTTCATCATTCAGCCCACCTGCAACCCCACCAACGATAACCTGATGGAACTGATCGTGATGGCCGACGCACTGCGCCGTGCATCCGCCACCCGGGTTACCGCGGTTATCCCCTACTATGGCTATGCCCGCCAGGATCGCCGTGTTCGCTCCACCCGTGTTGCCATTAGTGCCAAAGTGGTTGCAGATATGATTTCCAGCATCGGCGTTGACAGGGTCCTGACCGTTGACCTCCACGCCGACCAGATCCAGGGCTTCTTCGACATTCCGGTGGACAATATCTACGCCACCCCGGTCATGCTTGAGGATATCGAGAAGCAGCGCTTTGAGAACTTCGTAGTGGTATCTCCTGACGTTGGCGGCGTTGTTCGTGCCCGCGCCGTTGCCAAGCGACTGGACGATGCCGACCTCGCCATCATCGACAAGCGCCGTCCCAAGGCCAACGTGTCGCAGGTCATGCACATCATCGGTGATGTAAAGGACAAGACCTGCATCCTGGTGGACGACATCATCGACACCGCCGGCACGCTTTGCAAAGCCGCCAACGCTCTTAAGGAGCATGGTGCCGCCAGCGTGGTCGCCTACATCACCCACCCCGTCCTTTCAGGCCCGGCTGTTGACAACCTCAACGCCTCCGAATTGGACGAACTGGTTGTCTGCGACACCATCCCACTGGGTGACAAAGCGCGTAATTGTGATAAGATCCGCATCCTCACTATGGCTGGGCTGCTTGCGGAATCCATTCGTCGCGTCAGCAACGAAGAGTCCATCAGCGCGATGTTTGAGAACGCCTGATCAGCTAACCACCTGATTTAGTGAAAAGAATCCAGACCGGGAGCCCAGTGGGCTCCCGGTCTGTTTAGTCCGCCGGAAAACAGCCGGCATATCGAAAATATCACCGGTTCAGGACCTGGTCGCGGGCCGCTCTGGTGAAAATTGAGGTTATAACCATGTCTCAGGAATTTCTTATCGAAGCATTTCCTCGTGGCGATCAGGGGAGAGGTGCGAGCCGCCGCCTGCGTCGTGAGGAGCGTAAAATTCCGGCCATCATTTATGGCGGGAAGAAAGAAGCCGTTTCGATTTCCATCTGGCACAACGAGCTGAAAAAAGCTCTGGAAAACGAAGCCTTCTTCTCACACATTCTGACCATCGAACTGGAAGGCAAGAAAGAAAGCGTGATCCTGAAGGATCTGCAGCGTCACCCGTACAAGCCGCTGCTGACCCACGCTGACTTCCTGCGCGTTGACAAGGATCACGAAATCCACGTTAACGTACCGCTGCACTTCCTGAACGAAGAAACTGCACCGGCCATCAAGCTCCAGGGCGGCGTTGCCAACCACCAGATCAACGAAGTAGAAGTGATCTGTCTGCCGCAGAACCTGCCTGAGTTCCTCGAAGTCGACATGACTGCCGTGGAGATGGACCAGGTTGTTCACCTGAGCGACCTCAAACTGCCGAAAGGCGTTCGTATTGCGGCTCTGCTGCAGGGTGAAGACCACGACCTGCCAGTCGTTGCAATCCACAAGCCGCGCGCTGCCAAGACAGAAGATACTGACGAAGGCGAAGACGGCGAAGCGGGTGAAGAAGGCGAAGACAAGGAGTAATCGCTCCTGTACGAATGAGGGCAACGGCGGATGGCACAGGATATCCTCATGGTGGTGGGACTGGGTAACCCCGGCCCCGACTATGCGAATACCCGCCACAACGCCGGTGCCCTGTTCGTGGAAGCACTGGCCCGTGAAACGGGCCAGTCGCTCCGCCCCGAAAAGAAATACCACGGGCTCTACGCCCGAATTCAGCTTCAGGGTCTCGACCTGCACCTGCTGAACCCTTCCACGTATATGAACCGCAGTGGCCTCTCCATCAAGGCACTGGCGGACTTCTTCAAGATTCAGCCCCAACAGATTCTGGTTGCCCACGACGAGCTCGATCTGCCCCCGGGTACCGCCAAGCTAAAAAAAGGCGGCGGCCATGGCGGACACAACGGCCTGCGGGACACCATTGCTCACCTCGGCACCAACGACTTCCAGCGCCTGCGCATCGGCATCGGCCACCCCGGCGACAGCCGCCAGGTCACAGGCTATGTTCTCGGCCGCCTGGGCAAACGGGAAACCGAAGAACTCAACGCCCTGATCGACGAAATCATTCGCGTACTGCCGGACGCTGCCAGCGGCAAACTTCCCGCTGCGATGAATCGCTTGCACAGCTTCAAACCGGTATAATCCGCCCAAATTTTCCAGCACCAGCAGAGGCATTCCATGGGATTTAACTGCGGCATCGTCGGCCTTCCCAACGTCGGCAAATCCACCCTGTTCAACGCACTGACCAAATCCGGTATTGGCGCGGAAAACTTCCCCTTCTGCACCATTGAGCCTAACGCCGGCGTCGTGGCCATGCCCGACCCCCGCCTCAACAAGCTCGCTGACATCGTAAAGCCGGAAAAGGTGGTGGCAACCACGATGGAGTTCGTGGATATCGCCGGCCTGGTAGAAGGTGCCTCGAAAGGCGAAGGCCTGGGCAACCAGTTCCTGGCCAACATCCGTCAGACCGACGCCATTGCCCATGTGGTGCGTTGCTTCGAGGACGACAACGTCATTCACGTCGCCAACAAGATTGACCCGGCGTCGGATATCGAAATCATCAACACAGAACTGGCCCTGGCCGATCTGGAAACCGTCGAGAAAGCCATCAAACGGGTTCAGCGAGTCGCAAAGAGCGGCGACAAAGAGGCCAAAGCTCAGCTTGAAGTCTTCGACACCCTGCTTCCCGTGCTGAACGAAGGCAAACCGGTTCGCAGCATGAATCTCGACAAAGAGAAAATGGCACTGATCCGCGAACTCTGCCTGCTCACCGTAAAGCCAACCATGTACATCGCCAACGTCAGCGAAGACGGGTTCGAGAATAACCCTCACCTGGACACCGTGAAAAAGATTGCGGAATCCGAGAATGCAGTTGTGGTGCCTATCTGCAACAAGATAGAAGCCGAAATCTCCGAACTGGAAGACGACGAAAAATCCATGTTCCTGGAAGAAATGGGCATGGACGAACCTGGCCTGGACCGGGTCATTCGCGGCGGCTATGGCCTGCTGAACCTTCAGACCTACTTTACCGCAGGGGTGAAGGAAGTCCGCGCCTGGACGGTAAAAGTGGGCGCTACCGCACCACAGGCGGCAGGCGTGATCCATACCGACTTCGAACGCGGCTTCATCCGCGCCGAAGTGGTGAGCTACGATGACTTCGTCAAGTACAACGGTGAGGCCGGAGCCAAGGAAGCCGGCAAGTGGCGCCTTGAGGGCAAGGAATACATCGTCCAGGACGGCGACGTTGTCCACTTCCGGTTCAATGTCTGACCGCGCTGGAGCGTTCTGACGGTGAGCCTCCTGCCAGCATGCTGCAGTACCCCGGATGACCGGTGGCCCTGGCCGCAATCGTTGCCAGGGCTTGAGCTGATCAGCCTGGACTTTGACCCCGATAACCTCAAACCGGACGACTTTACGATCAGTGACATCGTCCCACCACCGTCGGTGGAAAGGGCTGTTGCCAAACGCCAGGCGGAATACCTGGCTGGCCGTTTCTGCGCCCGCGAAGGCTTGTTGCGCGCCACGGGGCAACCGGTGGTGCCAGCACTCGGCGATGACCGCGCCCCAGTATGGCCGACTGGGTGCGTGGGCTCGATCACCCACACCCGGGGTTGGGCTGCGGCGGTTATCGGCCAGCAACAGGATTACGCCGGAGTTGGCCTGGACGCGGAAGTCATCATGCCCGATGAACGCGCCCTGCCGCTTTGCCGGCAAATATTGACGCCTTCTGAGCAGGAACGATTCAGCGCCGAGCTAACCAGTCAGGCGGGTTTTTTTATTACCCTGGCATTCTGCCTCAAGGAAACGCTCTTCAAAGCACTCTACCCCCTTGTTCAACAGCGATTCTACTTTGAACACGCAGAAGTTCTGTCCTGGCGCCCCGACGGCAGCGCCCGATTGCGCCTGCTCAAAACACTGTCACAGGAATGGACATCGCACACTGAACTGGACGCATGGTTTATCCGGGAAGAGCATCGGCTTGTCAGCCTGATAGTGGTTCCGGCCTACGGACATTCTGCTTCCGGCGCGTAGCGTCAGACGCTATAAGCAAGACTTTCAGGCAGCTTTGCCCCTTTGGGTGGCCGATCAATATGGGGGCAATTCTCACACAGCTCCAACCCTGGCAAGCGGTACCGTATACAGCATTGTCGACGCTGCCGTAACGGAGAGGGGCCCACGTTACGGGGAATATACCGCACGGGACGGTACATCGGGTTTCGCTTTCCGTCTGGGCGGTACTCGGATTCTATAAGCCGCCTTCCATCTTCCAGGCAGGCCGACGGCACACCCATTTGTGTCAACGCCCCTACCAGCCATTCAATGTAATTCGCAGCATTATTCCAGAGCACCTTGCCAGACAGTTTAACCTGGCGACTCCACCCCACGACTAATGGCTCGAAATTCTCCTCCAGGAGCTCTCCAAAACGCTCAAACGGGCTCGCTGGCACCCGCTCAAAGGGGCGACCTTCATCGGGAATACGAAAAGCCTCAGGAAGACCATCGCAACCCATAATAATCTCAAGTGTGTCGAGCCCGACCGGCAATTCCCGATCCAACACGAGGTTGGCCGTTATCGTCGGAATAACGAGCTTTGCAAAATAGGTACGCGACCATTGGGAAAGCAGTGCGCGGTCATCGTCACCGGGTTGGGTACGACGATAACACTCCAGCAACCACGACAAGCCATCCTCCGTAACCAGGTCCCGCGCCGGTGTAGCGGGGCGCGTATCGTCGGGCAACACCAGGATCGTCCGGTAGTACTCAAAGTCACCAACAAACAGCGGCGCAAGTGCGGGAATGGTCATGGATAAAACAACGAAAGTGGTTAAATGGCCGGAATGGCCCGCTGATACGAGCGGACATATAATGATAATAATTATCATTATATGTTTTTTTGGTTCCCGAACAAGAGGCAACCATCGCAATCCAAGATATCCGAGCACACAAAACCTAAAAGAGGGTTGACAGTACCGGGTAAAATCCAGAAAATACGCGCCTCGTTTGGAGCTCATCCAGAACGAATTTGGCAAGGTAGCTCAGTTGGTTAGAGCACGGCACTCATAATGCCGGGGTCGGCGGTTCGACTCCGCCCCTTGCTACCAGAATTTAAAAGGTCGCGACTCACGTCGTGACCTTTTTTCGTTTCGGGGACGCCCCCGCCCTTCCCGGGAATTGAACGCGGGACGACCCGCCTCCATTGTTCCTGATTTTCCATGAGAACCACTAAAGACAGAATCCGTCAGGCCGTCTCGTTCGAGATCATCGGCCTGCTTATCGCCATCCCATTAGCCGCACTTGTGTTTGGCTTCGAGCTCGACAAAACCAGCGTCCTGGCTGCCATAGGTGCAACCATGGCAACCGGCTGGAACTACCTCTTCAATCTCATGTTCGATCACGGCCTGAAGCGGCTTACCGGCTCTACTCGTAAAACACTGAAGATGCGGTTATTTCATGCGCTCAGCTTTGAACTGGGCCTGATGATAACCTTCCTTCCGGTCATCGCCTGGTGGATGGGCATTGGGCTGGTTGAGGCACTGATCGTCGACATCGCCTTCGTGGTCTTTTATCTGGTGTATGCGTTCGTTTTCACCTGGTGCTACGACACGGTGTTTCCTGATGACGACGCCAGCCTCAGTTGAGATCGTTTCGATACCGGCACCATCGAATGGCCTTGCGCAGCTCTTCCGTCAACTGGCCATTCCCATGCTCATGGGAAACGTATAGGGAAAGGTCTACCCAGGCCGCCCTACGCACAAAATAATCGCCCTCATAATTGTCCATAAACTTGTCTACGAGCACCCAGGGAATGACCACAACATCTGCCCGGCCCAACTTGAGCAGGTAGACTGCCTGGCGCCATTCGGAGACGTGTAGAATCTTTGCGTTTTCGCCTTGAACCAATTGATCTCCGACGAACTTCCTGACGAACGCGTAGGTGAGGCCAGCCGTCTGGTTGAGGGGAGGCATCTCTTCCAGAAACAGGTAGACGTACTCTGTCTGGAAGAGTCGCCCACCGAAATCAGCGTAGCGGTCCCGTTCAGAGGTCTGGACCAGGGGAAGGCCTACCGCAACACCGCCCTTTCGCAGTTGGTAAAGCAGCTGGGCCAAAGGCATTTCAACGAACTGGAAATCGCCAGGGGCGCGCTCGAACACGCATCGGTAGAACGCGGAAAAACGCCCCTCCAACGCTCCCTCCGAAACCGTTATTTCCCGCTCTATCCCAGCAGCAATTCCGACGCGCACTGGTTCCTGCGCGTGCGAAAGATTCAAGGGCATAGCGATCGCGAGGAGGGCAATTAGTAGAGGCTGATAGCGCGCAGACTTCCTGTCCATAAGAGTGACTCGTCAACGGAGATCCATTCACACCGCAAGCTTAGTTCAATTTTTCATCGCGCTCCACGTAATGACAGGCCACCCAGCGCCCGGCCTGGTCTTGCCGTCAAGCACCGGCACTTCCCTGGCCTTCGTCATTGGCTCCGGGAATCGCTGTCGGGTCCATCCACATGGCTTCCCATACGTGCCCGTCCGGGTCGGCGAGATTTCTGTTATACATGAACCCCAGGTCCTGTAACGGGTTGATGTCTGCAACGCCGCCGTTGTCAGCGGCAGCGTTATTCATGGCGTCGACGGCTTCGCGGTTGCTGCAGGAGATGGCCAGCATCACCTCGCTGGAGGTGGTCGGCGGAATTGGGCGGTCAGTAAACGTGCGCCATTTGTCGTGGGTGAGCAACATGACGTGAATGGCCTCGCTCCAGACCATGCATGCGGCAGTATCGTCGGTGAACTGGGGGTTGTTCCTGAAACCAAGCGCCTCGTAGAAGGCCATGGAAGCATTGAGGTCTTTTACCGGCAGGTTTACAAAAATCATTGATGTCATGGTTCACGCTCTCCAGATTGTAGGTGGTAGAAACAGGTTGTTAGTGCCCTGTTACCTTCTTGTCGGTTCACCATTGCGAATTTCGACATCGTATCCACACTTTATTACGACTCCTGTCGTTCTACGTAGTGACAGGCCACCCAATGCCCTGCCCCGGTTTTGTCTTCCAGTACCGGCACTTCCCTACTGCAATAGTCCGTCGCCAGCGGGCATCGTGTGCGAAACACGCAGCCGCTGGGGGGATTCATCGGCGACGGCAGGTCGCCTTCCAGTT
>OJHK01000343.1_pt1 | contig 32586 bp, 25 predicted proteins | sample 1595161 | NCBI WGS metagenome assembly OJHK01 (sample SAMN05416842, study PRJEB24817) | seawater metagenome | isolation source: Sea water | place: Canada:Atlantic | collected 2013-07 | reverse complement strand
TTGGGTATCTATCCGCGATTATCAAAATTTCTCAGGTGATGACGGCTTTAAAGGTGACGGTGGAGAAATCAACCGCAGATGGAACTCAAATGGTGGAACCAGAACTAATGCTGATGGTAATATCGAAGAGTACTCCATGCGTAGAAATTTCTACAATAAGCCACTAGCTACTATTAACTGGGATTGGGAAATTTCAGATAACCTTAAGTTAGTTTCATCTTTCTACGGTTCTGCGGGACGTGGTGGTGGTACAGGACCTCGTGGTAAAAATTACTACAGTAGTGGCTTAGACATCCTGCCTTTTAGAAAGGATTTGACGGAGCACTACCTTGAAGACGGTAAAGGTTCAAGAAACGCAGACGGTACTATTAATTTCGATGCAATTGTTGCTGCAAATCAAGCTACAACAGATGGCTACACTGGTGATGTTTCAGGATTTGCTGGTCAAATGATAGGATCAAATGGTTTCCAAGATAGTAATGTTAACAGAGCTGTTTTGGTACGTCGTGCTTCTATGAATTCTCATAACTGGGTTGGCGCTATTTCAAACCTAGAAGGACAGTTTGGTGATTGGAGAACCTCTATTGGTGTTGATTTAAGAAGCTATAAGGGTTTCCATTACCGCACGATGAATAATTTAATGGGTCTGGATGGATATTATTCTACGGGTAATAAAAATTCAAATGGTCAAATTATCAATACAACTATTGAGGCTAGTCCATTCGGTAGTACAGGTTTGAATGGTCCTAAGATTGATTATTACAATGTTGGTAATGTTGGTTGGGCTGGACTTAACGGTTTGGTGGAATACAATTCTGACAATGTCTATAACGTAGTACTGCAGGCAGGCTTGTCTAACCAGTCTTTCCAACGCGAAGATTACTTTGACCAACCATCAAATCCAATCTCAATGACAGCTAATCTTCTAGGTGGATACTTAAAAGGTGGTGCAAACTATAACGCTACGGATGCCTCTAACTTCTTTATGAATGCTGGTTTCATTTCTCGTCAAGCTCAGTTTGGTGCAGTATTCCCTAGCTATGCGAATGATATTAATGAAGACCTAGAGAATGAGGAAATCAGATCTGTTGAATTCGGTTACGGATATACTGCAAACAACTTACGTATTAACGTAAATGCATATTCTACATCATGGGGTAACCGTTTCCAAACGGTTTCTTTAAGTAATGCTAACGGTGTTGACGGTACGGCTCAGTTTAGAAACATTGATGTACAGCATAATGGTATTGAGTTTGAAGCTGACTACATGGCAACGGACAAATTGAGATTAAAAGCCATGACTTCTTTCGGAGACTGGAGGTATACTAAAGATTTCGAAGCAGAGTTGTTTGATGACAACCAACAATCAATTGGTACAGGTACACTCTATCTGAAAGATGCTAAAGTGGGTGATGCTGCTCAGACTACGGCTTACTTTAGCGCAGATTATAAAGTAGCTAAGACAACAAGCATTGATCTAGGCCTTCGCTTAGTAGATGGTCTTTACGCTGATTTCTCTATTGTTGATGATGAGTTCTATACTCAAAACAATAGAGGTGCTGTGAAGCTTCCTTCTTATGGCTTACTTGATCTTGGTGCGACAACTCGCTTGAATAAGTGGACAGTACGTGTTAACATTAACAACTTGTTAGACGCTACTTACATTGCAGAATCTAATACAAGTATCCATGCCGAAGAAGGTGATGCTACTTGGAATGGAATTAATACCGCCAACTCTGTATGGTTTGGTTTCGGACGTACTTGGAACGCTTCCATACGTTACAACTTCTAAGAAATACTCTTTCGAGTTATTCAGAGCCCCGCCACTTGGCGGGGCTTTTTTTTTACCCCATTTTTGACATATGAAACAAGTTCAAATATTTCTATTCATTATTGCCCTAGGTGCAGCGTCGTGTCAAAGGTCAGAATCACCTTCTCCTGTCAAGGAGGACCGAGGTTCTGAGCAAATTCAAGTACCAATTTCTAAAGCTCAAGTTGCATTAGACAGCTTAAATGGTTTAATCAGAGAGGATCCTAATAACCTCGACGTATTAGAGTCGCGTGCTCGGATTTATTTGAGACAACAGAATCTGAAGTATGCTCAAGCAGATGTTTCTGCCATTCTATCCATGGATAGCTCGCGTATAGTTGCTCTGGAGTTGTTAGGTGATTTAGGTTTTGCAACAAACCAGACTCGACAAAGTAGAGATGCTTGGACGAAATGTATGGCCTTAGACCCTACTTATGTCCCTTGCCGACTCAAAATGGCGCAGCTCTATCATGTGGTTACTGAGTTCGAAAAAAGTGCGGTGCTTGTCGATCGTGTATTAGAATTAGATCCAAAAAACCCTGAAGCGCATTTTTTGAAAGGACTTTTAATGCGTGATGCAGTAGGTGATACCCTCATGGCGATCTCCTGGTTCCAGAAAGCGATTGATATAGCCCCAGATTATGCAGAGGCGTTGGATATGTGCGGTGTTTTATACAGTGCTATTGACAGTCCGTTGGCCATTGGATATTTTAATCGATTGATTGAATTGAACCCGGTGAATAGAATGAGTTTATACAACAGAGGCATGTATTATTTAGGTAAACAAGATTGGAACGGTGCCTTAGAGGATTTTACAAAATGCACGCAATTAGATCCTACTGATATAGAATCTATGTTCAATCTAGGTTTTATTCATTTACAGTTGGAGCTTCCTGGTGAGGCACGATACTATTTCAATCAAGCCTTAGAAATTCAGCCAATCAATCACCGAGCGCTATATGGACGCGGATACTGTTTTGAATTACTAGGGGATATGTCTAAGGCTGAATCTGATTACCGCGAAGCACTCAGTTACAATCCATCTCATGCGGGTTCTAGAGAGGGTATCTCACGTGTTCAACGTGCTAAATAACTCAGGTCAATAAACAAGTAGGCTGAACTTGTTAGGATAATCAGATATTAATCCATCTACCCCCATGTCGATCAGTTCTTGCATTCTAGCAAGATCATTCACGGTCCATGGAATAACTCGGATTCCCCTGAAATGGCACCAACTCAAGAGTTCTCTCGTCACGAGACTGTGCTCAGGACTGTAAATGTCTACGGGGAACCCCATTTTGTCCATCTGCGCCTCAGCATCTCCATCTTGTTCCGCTAGTAAGCAAAGCTTAACGCCAATATGCATTCTTAAAAACTCGCGTAGCGTCCTGGAATCAAAACTCTGCACGGTTACTTTGTTCAAAAGATCAGCTTCTGGATAGGCCTCATTTGCCTCTAATATTTCAGCAGCTAAAAGACTTGCGAATCTATGTGGGGAAGGATGAAATGTATTGTCCCTAGAGCGCTTGGACTTTGTCTCAATATTAAGATTAGGCCAAGGTTTATTTCTGCTAGAAAGATATTCAAAAAGTTGTGCTAATGAGGGCTTAAAGGAAGGGTGAGATACTTGCTCAGGGAAATTTGGAAGAACGTGACTTCCACAATCATAAGATTGAATACTGTCTAAAGTCATCTCATACAAGTTATAGGCCATGCTGTTTCCTGCTATTAAACCACTGTCTAATCCGCAAATTTCAGCGTTCATCCATGGCTCATGAGAAAGCACCACCTTCCCATCCTTGCTAATACATACGTCTAATTCTAATGTACTCAACAAAGGGAATTCTAGCGCTTTTTGAAACCCAGCAATAGTATTCTCGGGTGCTAGACCTCGAGCACCGCGATGACCTTGCAGGTCGAGTACTCTTTCCGGCTTAGTACAAGAGGAAAAAGCAATGGATAAGATTGCACATAGGGCAAAGCGACAATGGATGTTATTGAGTACTTTCATAGACATGTTTAATAAGCTCTAAAATAAACTATCCCATGCGACAAAAGGTAATACTAGGCCTTAGTTTTGTGGTCTTAATGACACAATGTACCATGAAGGAACAACCGCTCTCTGGCGAACCTAAGGCTAAAGAAATAGCACACGAATTAACAGCACACGGTGACACCCGCATGGATGAGTACTATTGGCTTAAGGATCGCGAAAATCCTGAGGTAATTGAGTATTTAAATGCTGAAAATGCCTATCGTGAGCGGATCATGTCAGGTACTGAGAAATTACAAGAACGCCTTTATGAGGAGATTGTAGGCCGTATTAAAAAAGACGATAGTTCAGTGCCCTACTTATTGGATGGTTTCTACTATTACACCCGTTACGAAGGCGAGTCTGAGTATCCCTTGTATTGTAGGAAAGAAGGTAGTTTAGAAGCGGATGAACAGGTAATACTAAATGTTAACGAATTAGCAAAAGACCATAGTTACTATCAAGTTGGGGGATTGAGTATACATCCGTCCAACCAAAAAATAGCTTTTGGAGTTGATACCATCAGTCGCCGCATATATACCACCTTCACAAAGGATTTACTCACAGGGGAAATAACACAAGTCACCTCGAATGAATGTTCTGGTGGAAGTACTTGGAGCAGTGACGGTAACTATTTGTTTTATACGGTAAAAGACTTAGAGACTTTGCGCAGTAATTCCGTGAAAAGATGGAGTACTGAGTCAAATACTAGTGAGACAGTTTACACAGAGGAGGATGAGACATTTTCCTGTTTTGTATACAAGAGCAAGAGCCGTGATTATATCATGATTGGAAGCTCTTCCACGATGGCAGACGAGCATCGATTTATTTCTTCCTCAGCACCTTTGTCTGAATTCACAATAATTCAACCTAGAGCGCGTGGCTTAGAATATGGTGTGAGTCATTTTGACGGTCATTTCTATATTAGAACAAATGCAGATGACGCCACGAATTTTAAGCTGGTCAAAACTCCAGTTCATGCAACGGGGATTGAGAATTGGACGGACGTTATTGCCCACAGACCTGAAGTATTATTTGAGGGTATGGAGCTTTTTTCTGATTATTTGGTGACAGAAGAGCGTTCAAATGGTTTGACCAGAATTAAAATACAGCCTTGGGGTGAAGAGGCTTATTACCTCCCTTTTGAAGAAGAATCATACACTGCGTATGTAGGGAGCAATCCGAGTTTTGAGCAACAACATTTGCGTTATGGATACACCTCATTAACTACTCCAGGCAGTGTAATTGACTACGATTTTGCCACTCGAGAAAAAACAATTCGCAAGCAACAAGAGGTTATAGGGGGATACGATAAGGACCGCTATGAAACTAAGAGAATTTGGGCAAATGCAGAGGATGGAACTAAAGTCCCAATGTCTATTGTATACCGTAAGGATTTACTGCGCTCAGATGCTCCAAACCCAACATTGCTTTATGGTTATGGTAGTTATGGCGTCACGATTGACCCACAATTCTCCTCAGTTAAACTAAGTCTGTTGGATCGAGGATTTGTTTATGCCATCGCCCACATTAGAGGGTCACAATATCTTGGTCGTCCATGGTATGAGGATGGAAAAATGTTCCATAAAACGAATACTTTCACAGACTTTATTTCTTGTGGAGAAGCCCTGATAGCAAACGATTATTGTACAAGCGAAACCCTACTTACAATGGGTGGCTCCGCTGGAGGCCTGCTCATGGGTGCCGTGGTGAATATGCGTCCGGATTTATTTCGAGGTGTGATTGCTGCAGTACCATTTGTAGATGTAGTTACGACCATGTTAGATGAAACCATTCCGCTAACGACAGGGGAGTATGATGAGTGGGGTAACCCAAACAACAAAGAAAGCTATGACTATATGCTTAGCTACAGCCCTTACGATCAAGTGAGTCGTCAAAATTACCCTGCAATGCTTGTTACTACAGGTTTGCATGATAGTCAAGTACAATACTGGGAGCCCGCAAAGTGGGTTGCACGACTGCGTAAGTTGCGTACAAACCCTGAGCAGCCATTGCTGATGTATTGCAATATGGAAACTGGCCATGGAGGTGCCTCTGGAAGGTTTGAGGCATTGAAAGAAACTGCCATGGAGTACGCATTCTTTCTAGATTTAATGGGGATTAAGTCATGAGTATAATTGTTACCAATTTATCTAAATCATACGGTAAGCAAAAAGCATTGGATAACCTCTCGTTAGAAATTAAGAGCGGTCAAATTACGGGTCTTCTAGGTCCTAATGGTGCTGGAAAAAGTACCCTGATGAAAATCATTACGGGCTCATTATTGCCAGATGAAGGAATGGTCGAGGTCAATGGGGTGAATGTCGCGGACCAACCGCTCAAGGTGCAAAAAGTTTTAGGCTATTTACCAGAGCATAATCCACAGTATTTGGAGCTGTATGTCAAAGAATACTTGGCCTATGTAGCTTCCATATATAAGGTGGAAAAGTCTGCCGTTGATCGGGTCATCGAACAGACTGTTCTAGGACCGGAGAAGCATAAGAAAATCGGAGCCTTATCAAAGGGGTACAGACAACGTGTGGGGCTCGCTGCCGCCTTAATTCCAGATCCAGAAGTACTCATTTTAGATGAACCTACTACAGGATTGGATCCAGCCCAGTTGATTGAAATCCGCGCGTTACTCAAGAATATTGCATCAAACAAGACGGTACTTTTTTCGACGCACATCATGCAAGAAGTGGTGGAGTTGTGTTCTAGTTGTATATTCCTAGAAGGAGGCGAGTTGAAACAGCTATTGACGGAAACGGAAATCCAAAAAGGCTCGAAACACCTCGAAGAAATCTTTGCGAAGTAAGTTGGTATCTCACTAACGAGACAATTATCTCTACTGTAAGCCTCAAAATAGAGTTCTATGACCCTGTTTCCATAAAATCTGACCATATAGAAAATACAGTCCATTACGATTTTTCTACCTTTCACATTAAACCACTCTATTAGTGCTCTATTACTCGCAATCTTGGGAAGATACCTACCTGCTTCGAAGCATCGTTGATGCGCATGAGGTTGAGTACTATCACATGGTTGCCAGTGGTGGGGACCATGCCCTTAGTTTACTGCGCCACGGAGTCTCGCATATTCATTTGGTCGATACGGAACATGCACAAATTGAACACGTTCAAAAGAAGCTCGCGGCCCTGAGTGATCCGAATCGCGATCAACTCTTTGGCGTCCATTCACGACAAGGGTTGTTGCACGGCGGTAAATTGGAAAGCTTTCTTAAGAAGTTCGCTAAAGTGTTCCCTATTTTATTAGCTCCAGGCGCGCGGAAACAGATGGTGCAGGCAGATTCAAAAGCGCACAGAGCTGAGGTATATGCTCGGAGGTGGGATACACGAAGATTTCAATTTTTATCCAGTCTAATTTTCTCTTCCGAAAATGTGGATACCAAAGCGCGTCCTCCGGGATTGATTCAGGACAAGAGTAAAAAACCTACGCAGGTGAAATACTTGGACCAATTCAAAGAAAAAATCCTTGCACACCCACTCAGGCAAAACCCATACGTGGATTATGTCATTCACGGTTACCATAAACACAGTCGGTTAGATTACTTGGAAGGGAATTGGACCCCAAATTCAGATGCTCTAATGTTCCACCACATGGATATGAAATCCTACGTGAAGGACTTGCCACGGGCCCGCCACATGATTCACGCTTCGGACATTATGGAGGCAACGGACGAGGAATTCAATGATGACTTTTTTGAGGTGGTTGATCAGGCATGTACACCGGGATCATTGTTCCTGTATTGGGAACACCGCTATGCTATAACAGTGCCTCACTCCTTCCAAAACCAATGGACTCTAGTGCAAGTGACGGAAAATGATAGGGTGCCTTTTTACAACAATTTTTACCTATGGAAGAAAAAAAGCAAGGACTAGGGCGTCGGCTCTACCAATACCAGCTGGAACGGTTCCCACTGGTCTTTCTGTTGCCAACCACATTGGCCATTATTTTGTCAACGATGGCCGTATTGGAAATGGACGGCTACTACGCGGAGTGGTGGAAATATACCCTGCTCGCCGTGGCTGGACTGTCCTTCTTACTCCACACTCGAGTTATTGATGAGTTGAGAGATAAAGAGGTTGATGATGTGCATCATCCGGATCGCCCACTACAGCGTGGATTGATTACGGAAAAGGAAATCCTGCACGTTGGTTATTGGAATGGCGGGATATTCATCAGCATCCACATAGTTTTGGATCCTTTGTCTGGCTTGCTTTCTGCAGGGCTATTGCTCTATTCTATTTTGGCGCGTTACGAGGTAGGGCCCTTAGCAAAGCTCAAGCCCCACTTTTGGTTGTACAATGTATTCATGCTGATGCAGATGTTGTTGCTCCAATTGGTCGCCTATGCTGCTATCTCCAGAACGCTTCATTGGTCCGAAAACATTTGGTGGCACGCCTTTGGTGTATTTGCCTTGAGTGCTCTTGTCGAAGCCGCCCGCAAATGCCTTCCGCCCGAGGAAGAAACAGCTTACAGAGATAGCTATTCCTCGCGCCTAGGTGTATGGGGAAGTGCAATAGTAACCTTGCTCATTGGGCTACTTTCTATGTGGCTCTATGCCCAGATTCCCGGAGTATCCCAGCTATACCTATGGTTAGCGATCCTACCATTGCTTCTAGGCGCATTGCGCTACGCCAACAAACCTGATAAAAAAGGCAAGTACATTATTCAAGCGGGCGCCGTCTTATCGTATTTAATCCTTAATCTAGTGTTATGGCTCTAACTTTAGGTGTTTTTGGGAATAAGGCCAAGGGGCTCGCAAGTTTGCAAGGAAATGGATTTAAAACGTTGCCCTTCACTTCGGTTTGCGTGGACGATGACCTTTTGAACGGTAATCCTGAGGAGACAATCAAAGCGGTTTTAGCTCAAATAGGGGAGTCTAATTTTTACGCAGTTCGCAGCTCCAGCATTACCGAGGATACGGAGGAGAGCGCTGCCGCAGGCCAATTTAAAACCCTACTAGGCGTCACCAAAGAATCTATCGCCGACGCCATCAATGTGGTGGCGGCAAGCTTACCGGAATTATCTCCCGATGACGAACCTCACGGTGTCGTAATACAGCCCCTGATTCACAGTGTCAACAGCACTTCAGGTGTGATGTTTACCCACGAAGAAAGATGGATGATCAACTATGCACCGGGATTATGTAATTATGTGGTTCAAGGGTTTGAAGTCGCCCAACGAGGGTTTCATCCTAGCGGAAAACCTTGGATGGCCCAGGGAGCAGACTTACGTCAAGGCCAGCTCTTTGATACTACTTCAGGTCAAATCGTGACGAAGGAGTTTGAGTCTAATAACTGGACCCCTACCTTAGAGAAAGCTCTGCTTCGTTTGTACCGAAAGGTTCACCACCATTACTGTAAGCCTATGGATGTGGAGTGGACCTTTGTTGAGGGCAATTTGTACGTACTACAAATCCGTCCTGTGACGGTGGACTGGCTCCCGCAGCTTTGGTTGTTTGATAATTCCAACCTCGCCGAATCCTACACGGGCACGGTAAGCCCAATGACGGCGAGCGTGGCGCGTCGACTCTACAAATATGTATACGAGGATTTACTGACACATAGCGGGGTTCCCAAGCAAACCATCCGTCGCCATCAAGGCGTTTTTGATAAACTCGTCAAAGACTTTAACGGTCGCATGTACTATGTCATGAATCATTGGTATTCCATGATGTTCTTCTTGCCTAATTATGAGAGGAACAAGGAAAACCTCGAGCGAATGATCACGGCGGAAATTCGCCAACAAATCTTCCTTCCCGAAAGTATGCGACCGGCAACTTGGCTAAAGTTTGCCTACTACCCGTTAATGTTGTGGAAGGTGATCTGTTTCCCTTGGACGACGAACAGATTCAATCACATCGTTCAGAAAGATTTTAAGGTCTTAGGAAGGACCAATTTTTCCAAGCTCTCCACCCCCGAACTCCAAAATCTATGGAACCACTGTGAGCGCCGCTGGCTGCGCCGCTGGTATGTCACCGTCGAGAGCGATACTGTGCTGATGACCTTCCTGGGATGGGCAGAGAAAAAATTCAGCCCAGAGGAACTTCAGGGCTTCCTCTCCGTGGAAACCCCAAGTGTCAAACAATTGCGAGACTTCAAAGCCTTGGCCCATGAGGTGATGCAAGATGTCCTATTGAAGGAAGCGTTAATCGCGATAGACGAATCTGTATTCCACACTCAACTCCAAAAAAATCATGGCTTACATGAGCGTTGGACCACATATTTCTCTGTCTTCGGTGGCCGATTTCCCAACGAGCTCAAGCTTGAGTCACCAAGTCCTATGGATGATTTTAGCGCCCTAGCAAACGCCATCCAAGAGATTGCCTCCAGCCCACTTTTGTCCAACGCTCCCCATACCGGCCAAAAATTGCCTTGGGGCATCAAGCAACTACAGCGCTATATCAAACAACGCGAAGCGTTTAGATTGCTGCGCTCCACCGGCTTCGGTTGGTTGCGTCGCATATTGCTTCAAGCGGGGGTTAACGCTGCCCAATCCGGTCATATTCAAGAACCCGATGATATCTTCTACCTAAAAATCGAAGAATGGTTTGCCGGCGATAATGCACAGTGGAAAGATTTGATTGTACAGCGCAAAGCACAATATGCCCAGCACGTAGATGATCGATACCCGAGGAGTTTCGCTGCAACCCCATCGGGCGAAGCACCGCCCTATATTCCTGGAGCAGCCACTGGCGAAACCGTAGAGGGACAATGCGTATTCCCCGGTGTCGTCCACGGCCGATTATTGGTGATGGACGAATACCGACCAGGACCCTGGCCAGACTTTGATATCCTCGTGGCTAAACATACCGACCCGGGATGGAGTATGCTCATAAGTAAAGCCAAGGGCTTAGTGGTCGAACATGGCGGGTTGCTTTCACACGCTTCTATTGTAACAAGAGAATTGGGTATACCCTGCATCATCGGTGCTCCAAATGCCACAGCAGTACTACAAGACGGGGGAGAAGCCATTCTTGACGCGGCAAGCGGCACTTTAAAACCCATACTATGATACCTACGCGTGACCATTTTCAAAATTTTGTTCGCTACCGCAAAGCCAACCTCGGATATGAGTCGTGTGATTACGAACGCACATGTTGGGACTTCTATTCGTCAAAGACAAATGCCCAATGGATCGACAATGACTATTTCTGCTGCGGCACCTATCCGTTTATGGACGGACACGCCTTTGGATTTTTTGAGCTGAAAGGAGGCACCGAAGAGAATCAACAAGAAGCATGGGCCCAAACCAGGGCTCAATATGCAGGCCCTTTCTATGGCCCCATCAATGGTTCGACTTTCTTGCCATATAAGTTCATTTCGATGACCAACGGCAGCCCCATATTCCCTGGCGAGTGGGATAATGCTCCTTCCGTAGCCCAATTTTTTAACGCGTGCCAACCAAAAAAAGTAGTAAAATACCGCAGCGCTTATCGCACAAACTTCGACGGAGTCATTGAAGTGTCCGAACCCTTCCTTCAAGGCTGGTATGATCAAGGATTCTCCCTTGAACAGATAGAACTAGGCTCACCCGGAACACCCGAGGCCCTCCTAAATACGATCGACGCCATCTTCAATGGCAATTGGGGATATGAGTCTATGACTAAGGACCAATTCCATTATTGGCTGCAACACATAACCGCTGGTTCTGGTAACACCCCACTGCTATACTGGGTCCAGATAAAAGATCAAAAAGTCGGCTTTGCCTACTTATCAGAACTCCCCGACGCCACCATCATTTTTAAAACCATTGGTATCCTACCTGAGTTCCAAGCCAAGGGTTTAGGCAATGCTATTGCCGGACAACTTCACAAAGTCGCTAAATCCCGTAACGCGCAAAAATGTATTTATGCCTTAGTTCAAGTCGATAACCGAGTCAACCGCATGCCAGACCCCGATATTACTATCATGCGTCAATACGAAACCTATATCTTCTAAAGTATACCATCTCTCACTTTTTTCCTATTGCCGTTGGTCTAGGCGCGCAGGAACATCTGTTTTCTTCCTTGTCGCCGCCATAGTGGGAATAGCCATGTGAATCCCCATCACTGAGGCCATTTTCTTCGCTGCTATACTAGCCTTTATAGAATTAGTAGTTCCCTACGGCGTTGATAATCTGTTTATTCCGGCCCTAGACGCATATTTAATGGTTTTCTCTATGCATTAGTTTGGTGGAATGCCTCTAACCACCCTATATTTGCCGTCCACAATCGCGGAGTGGAGCAGTTGGTAGCTCGTCGGGCTCATAACCCGAAGGTCGTAGGTTCGAGTCCTGCCTCCGCTACAAGGAAAGCCTCTTGAGAAATCAAGAGGCTTTTTTTATTCAGCCGTTTTAGTCAAGATCTTGTGTGCTGATTGATCCTAGTAACTCACATTGTCAATTTATCATAGGTGATAGTGAGCCGTTTTTTATTAGATTATATTCGCTCACGGTACTATTAAAATCACCTCATCAGGAATTGGAAGATTTAATCAAGAAAATAAAAACTAGGCTGATCTTAAGCCCTGAAGCGGAAGAATTCCTGTATTCTATTTCGAAAGAAAAAACACTTCGCAAAGGAGAAGTATTAATCCGTCAAGGACAAGTAGTAAAGAATACTTTCTTTGTTTCAGCAGGCTGTTTGAGATCTTATTGTACTGATAAAAACGGTAAAGAGAATACACTATTGTTTGCGATTAAAGATTGGTGGATAAGCGATTATATAGCGATTCATACTGATGAACTCGCGACATTAACCGTAGAATGTCTTACCGAATCGAAAGTTATTGAATTCAATGCCAAAGAATTGGATGGAATTCATTCACTTTTCCCTGAATTCGAACCTTACCAAAGGCATAATTTAGAGCGCCATGTTGTTAGTTTGCATAGGCGCATCTTGAATCAACTACAATTAAGTGCTGCCGATAGATATGATTTATTCTTAAAGCAATATCCCGAAATAGAACAGAACACTCGGAATTTTCATATCGCGTCTTATCTAGGTATCACTCAACAAAGCTTGAGTCGTATTAGAGCAGAAAAAGTAAGAAAATAGCTTTCTTACCGTAGGGTAAATTCTCCTCCGATTGCTCATTACATATTTGTATCGACTTAAAATTCAAATAGTTCGATTCAATAATGAAAGCATTACAAATAGTATCATACGGTGAGATTAAGGACAGTTTAGTCTTTAATGAACTAAGTAAACCGGCAGTTCAGTCAAACGACGTACTTATTGAGGTAAAAGCTGCTGCGATTAATCCAATAGACAAAAGTATCATCCTTGGAAACCTGCAAGGAATGCTTCCAATACCATTGCCAAGCACTTCTGCTTATGATGTAAGTGGAATTGTTTTAGAAAAAGGAGATGGAGTAAGCAATTTTGAAATTGGTGATTTGGTGTATTCAAGAGTTCCCCAAGAACAAATGGGTACATTGGCAGAATACGTTGCTGTTGATAGTGCAGCGGTTTCAAAAAAGCCAGGAAATATTTCTTTTGAAGAAGCAGCAAGTATTCCCTTAGCAGGATTAACAGCTTTCCAATCTTTAGAAGCTGCTGGTATTAAGAAAGATGATAGAGTCCTGATACACGCAGGTTCTGGAGGTGTAGGTAGTTTGGCAATTCAATATGCCAAAGCACAAGGCGCTTTTGTATATACCACCACAAGCACAACCAATTTGGCATGGGTGAAAGCGCTTGGCGCAGACAGAGTAATCGACTACAAAACGGAAGACTATATGAGTATAGCCAAAGACGTGGATATAGTGTTTGATACACTTGGCCAAAACTATTCTCTTGAATCTTTTGAAGTTGTAAAACAAGGAGGAATAGTAATTAGCGTTGTAGGTCCTTTGGATGAGGCTAGTGCTAAAATGTTAGGGATGTCAGACTATAAATTACCCGAGGCATTAGCCAAAGCGAGTAGTGATAGGAAAGCTGATTATAAGTTCATTTTAATGCACCCTAATGGCGCGCATTTAAATGAAATCAAATCATTGATTGAGGATGAAAAAATCAAACCAATTATTGATAAAGTGTATCCTTTTTCCGAAAGTGTTGAGGCGTTCACACACCTCGCAACAGGCAGAGCAAAAGGAAAAATTGTAGTCAAAGTCAGTTAAATTTTATTCAAATAACAAATTCAAATCATGATTAAAAAAGTATTAATTGGGTTAGTAAGTTTTATTGCGCTTGCATTGGTTGTAATCTACTTTATCACAAAGCCTACACTAGAAGAAGACGGCTCGTATAGCCCGTCAAGTTTAGCATTGAATTTAGGAACTGTTTCCGTAACAGATTTTGAAGACATTCAATACACTAAATACGAAGGAGAGAGATCTAAGGTGTTGGTGATTTTCACGGAACACAAAAATTTACAGATGAAAAATGGTAAAATGTTTTCTACAGGAAACCACCCAGTAGAAGCACTTGTGCCAATGCTGCATCTTAAAAATGCAGGGTTCGATTTTGAAATTGTAACTCCTACAGGTAAACCTGTTGTATTCGAAATGTGGGCTTTCCCTAATGAGGACAAGAATGTGAAAGCTATTTATAATGAGTATAAAACGAATTTTGAGCAACCAAAAAAATTGACTGATTTCATCACCAATTCATTTGCAAATGATAGTTCTTATGCGGCTGTATTTATACCTGGTGGACATGGCGCAACGATTGATCTTCCAAAAGATAGTAATGTTGCAAAGACCTTGAATTGGGCACACGAAAGCGACTTATTTACAATCACACTTTGTCACGGGCCAGCAGCATTGTTGTCTACGACATTAGATGGTCAAAAATTTCTTTATGAAGGATATGGAATGGCTGTTTTTCCTGACGCTGTGGATGAAATGACACCTATGGTAGGTTATTTACCGGGGCACATGACGCAAGGGTGGAGTGAAAAATTGAAAGACTTAGGCGCCACAATTGTAAATACGGAATCTGATAAAACAGTAACGATAGATAGAAAACTTATAACAGGTGCAAGTCCATTAGCGTCTAATGAATTAGGGAAACTAGCGGCCGAAACTTTATTGAAGGAATTACACTAAAAACCACTTGCGACTATGACTAAAAGGTAGTTGCTAATGTTTTTAAGGCACCCCTTTATAAGGTTGAGTCCCACTAATGTGACTTAGTTTGAACGATTCCGATTCGATTTTATATCCAGAATCTCTACAAGAAAAAGCCTTGATGCACAGCATCAGGGCTTTTTTATTGGTTGTAAAGGGGGTCGTGATCACTCATGATTTGATCAGCAAGCCCATGAAGATCTGTATTGAAACTTGTAGGGTAAGAATTGGTCCCCAGATCTTCCTGATAAATAGCCTTCATCCACATCAAAGTGCCTGCCTCGACAATTATCTGGCCTTGGTGTCCCTTAACATCTGTAAATAGAGAAGTGGCCTGAGGTCCAGATAAGTTGATACTGTCTAATAAGAGCCCGTCTTGTTTCATCTGTAAGAGATTAACAGCAGCCCAACCCGTGGGTATGGTAAATATGGTCGTATTTGGGAACTCGGTCCTTAGCGGATCTACTATGGATTCATGAATGATTGTATTCACGAAATAATCGTAAAAAGATGCTATAGAGTTGAATCCATAATATTGGGCAGTGTCGTTCCAGTTTGCCGGAAAGTCTATAGGAGGAATAGAGATGAACACCTTCATATTCGGGTTTTCGTGCAAGCCGTATTGTATCCATTCAATAAAACCTTCTGTTCTATTATCCGTTGAAGAACCTGCAGTCATTCCAAAGTATGCTATGTCACCGTCATCAAACGCTGCTTTAATTTCTTGGTGAGCAGCACTCGTTGAATCATTCCAGAAACTTATGGCCCATCCATTATCCCCTCCACGAAATACAAGTGTACTGTTGTGGTTTGTATATCCTGCGTCTGGAGCGACTTCATCTAAATGATTGGCATAGGGCCTGAAAAAGCTATTGCCAATGAGTAACATACGATGGCCTGAGTCATTACCGTTTATTCCATTATCGCGCGAACAAGAGAACAAAGCAATGAGTGCAAGGAAGAAATAAAAGAATCGCTTCATGAGAATATCTAATCTATTAAAAAATATGATGATTTCACGAGGTCAAGGTTTAAAGGAGACGTTAAAAAGCAATACGTTGTTCCAATCATGCGTTCGATATAGAGCGAGTTATATCTCAAGGAGATTTAATGGATCAATCGTTCAAATCATACTTCGACCTTTTTCTCAAAACGTCTACTCGGAAACCCTTTGAAGGAAACTTCAGAGGGTTTTTTCGTTTAGTTTTTGAATATTTTTTAAATTTTTTTTGAATATTCTTTTAGATTGGGATATCCCAAAATATAATTTAATTTTTTCAAAAAATGTAAATCGGCGAACTTCGGTTAAGATTGTGAACGTAAGTAATGTTTTACCCCCTACAGATTCATATAATTGTTCAGTACGTAATAAAGGGGGGTGTAATTTAAAATTCTTAAAATTATAACAGTTTAAAAGCCTCTTTTCATTAGGGATTACCTCTAATATTTTCTCATCCCATTGTTTTTTATTTACAAAACATCGCCTAATGGAACCCACTTCACCATCTTCAAAGAGGGTGGGGTTTAGTGGATAAATAGTATCTATATAAGTGGACCATTCTTGACTATTATTTGAATTACCCAAATATTGAAATATTTGACTTTTAGGTGCATCTATTATAATACTTACCCTAACTAATTCTTGGCTGTAAGCAGAGATTGATATCATTACTGCTGCAACGGTAGATAGTATCTTCATCGGGGTTGAAGCTGGCGGTAATCGAACCCGCGGCGGTTAATCATATCTAGGTTTAGATTTTGTCTTCTTGTAAAGATACCGAAAACATTGGGTTCGTGAAATAATACGTGATTCCAAATGTGTCCCCTTAATTTTCCGGGCACATGACGCAAGGGTGGAGTGAAAAATTGAAAGACTTAGGCGCCACAATTGTAAATACGGAATCTGATAAAACAGTAACGATAGATAGAAAACTTATAACAGGTGCAAGTCCATTAGCGTCTAATGAATTAGGGAAACTAGCGGCCGAAACTTTATTGAAGGAATTACACTAAAAACCACTTGCGACTATGACTAAAAGGTAGTTGCTAATGTTTTTAAGGCACCCCTTTATAAGGTTGAGTCCCACTAATGTGACTTAGTTTGAACGATTCCGATTCGATTTTTAATATTGATATCGGTTAAGGAGTAGTCATCTGGCCTTTTTCTAAGATTGTCAGAGCAATACGGATCTTTCCATAGTTTATTGACTCCTCTAGGAACACAAAGTATTTTTTGAGTTCGGCTGGATTTTCCAAAATCTCCTTGGCTCTTTTTACTTGATTAATTTCCTCATCTGAGACAAATTGATGAAGATCAACGGGCTTTCCTTCAAGATATTTTTTACAAAGATGTGATATAATAGTGGTGGGCTGAAGTTCTCTTTTTTCAGCAATTTCCGCAACACTTAGGCCTTCTTTATAGAGATTATAGCTACTTGAAAAAGTATCATTTTCTCCCCGCTTACTTTGGTTTATATAAGCGTTAATTTCTGTGAGGAAAGACTCACCGTAGGTATCCATCTTATGAGCACCTACCCCTGAGATACTCAGCATGTCTTGTTCAGTGCGCGGCATATGTTTTTCCATTTCCTTCAGAGAAACATCATTGAAAATGAGGTAGGCAGCAATACTTTTTTCTGCGGCAATTAACGCGCGGTGTTTACGTAAATGCTCAAAGAGTCCAACACGATCGGATTTATCCTTGGCTTTGCGTTTACTGTCCTTGGTCTTTTTTGCCACGAATGTTCGATCGACTGGTATTGTAAGCTTGACCTGACGACCATTAAAGAGTACATCGTTAGATAGTGGGGTTAATTCAAGTGCATTGTTTTTATGAAACGCTACCTCAGCAAATCCTTGGTTGATCAGCTGAATAATGTATTGCTGCCAGTGTGCCCAGGATAAATCTCGGCCAATCCCATAGGTCGCTAACGTATTTAGTCCCTGGTCTAATACATGCGCGTTTTGCGCACCGCGTAGCACGTCAATGATTCCGCCGATCGCCTCTTTCTGGTTTGCCCGATATATCGTGGAGAGGGCTTTTTGAGCAATGATTGTCCCGTCCACAAATTGTGGTGGGTTTCTGCAGATATCACAGTTCCCGCAATTCTCATCTAGCATCTCTCCAAAATAACTTAGGAGAATTTTTCTCCTGCAAGAGCTGGCCTCTGAAAATTGCTGCATTCGCTCAAGTTTTGCGATTTGAACCTTTTCGTTTACGGCACCCGAAGCGAACTTTCGCAGTTGAATAACGTCAGCATAGCTATGAAATAGTATGGCCTTTGCCTCAAGTCCATCGCGTCCACTACGCCCGATCTCTTGGTAATATCCTTCGATGTTTTTCGGCATGTTGTAGTGAATCACATAGCGCACATTGGATTTGTCAATGCCCATTCCGAAGGCTACGGTGGCACATACGATCTTAATTCTATCGGAAATAAAGTCATCTTGAACGGTACTCCGCTCGTTAAAGTCTAGTCCCGCATGGTAGGCTTCGGCACTATGTCCAAGACTCTTTAGCTTGCTCGCTACTTGCTCAGTAGTCTTACGACTAAGGCAGTAAATTATTCCCGATTCGTTGGAGTTACGCTTTACAAAATCAGCGATTTTTTTCATTCGATCAAGTCCTACTTGAACATCGAGACTAATGTTTGCGCGGTCAAAAGAAGAAATGAATTGATCTGCGTCAGGAACGTTAAGTTGAGCCACGATATCCTGACGTGTAGCTTTATCTGCCGTCGCTGTCAGGGCTATTATTGGCGTATTTGGAAGGGTCTCTTTCAAAAAGCCAAGTTGTTGATAGGAAGGCCTAAAATCATGGCCCCAGCTTGAAATACAATGGGCCTCATCAACTGCGATGCACGAAATACATTTGTCGTTTAAAATCGGACTAAGAAAGGATAGGCTTTCGGGCGCAACATATAGCAGTTTTACCGTTTTTAGGGCTACTTGTTCGAGGATGGATTGCTGAGTATTTGAATCTTGAGAACTGTTAAAGAAATTCGCAGGAACCCCATTTGCGTTGAGTCCATCCACTTGGTCCTTCATCAGTGCGATGAGCGGTGAAATAACAAGCGTGAGTCCGTCAAAGATTAATGCAGGTATCTGAAAGCAAATTGATTTACCTCCACCAGTAGGCATGATGACTAGGGTGTCCCTGTTCTCAAGGACGCTGCGAATAATATTTTCTTGGAGTGGGCGAAAAGTATCGTACCCAAAATATTTTTTTAAGGGTGTATATATATCTAACCTTTCTGTTGGATTCATGAATTTGCTGAAATTTGGGACAAGGGCTTAATTAAGACGTAATTTCCAATCATAAAAGTACAACCTCAATACCTGTTTCATAATAAGGAACGAATTATCTATTACTTTTATTAAACTAAGGCGTGGAGCCAAATCCTTGAATTTATGAAGATATTATTGGTGATTTTAAGTGTGGTTATAGTGCTCTTTTTAGGGAGCCAAATCTATTTGTATCAAGGCAGTCATAAGATCGAGGCCTATAAATATGAAATTACAACTGCTTACCCAGGTTTTGAAATCAGGAAGTATGAGGCGAGTTTATTTACGTCTATTGAATTGGATACGGATGACTACAAACAAGCATCAAGTAAGGGCTTCTCGGCCCTAGGGGGCTATATCTTCGGTAAGAATGAGGATAAAGAACAAATTTCCATGACGTCTCCCGTGGCCATGTCTTTAGAAGCTGAGACGACCATGATGTTTTTAGTTCCTAAAAAGTATACGATAGATAACTTGCCTAAGCCTCAAAATTCAAATATTGAATTTATTGAAATGCCAGAACGGATGATCGCTGCTGTTACATTCGGTGGATGGGCGAATAATGAAAAAATAGCGCGTTATAGGTTAGCTTTAGAAGAGATGCTAAAGGAAAATGGCATTAAGCACACTGGTAGGTTCTCCGTCTTGGGCTATAATCCTCCTTATGAGTTCTTATTTCGAAGAAATGAAGTTATCGTAGAATTGGAGACTATCTCAGAATGAGACTTCTCTTTGAGGGCCTCTTCGAATGAAGTGGAATTTCGCGTGTTAATAAAGGTTTGTAAGTAAATAGTGCTGGCGATCTTGTCACTTGGATAGCCATCGTAACTTCACAATCGTAATAAATTAGCTTCCATCATGGATCGGTCAGCGCATTCTTCATTTTCGATGGAACAGGAGATAGAAAGAACATTGCGTTATTTCGAATTCTTCAAGCATGCCCTATATATAGAGGAGCTCCACATTTTTTTGAGAGTAAAAACTTCGTTGGTTGATTTAGAAAATGCCATTAAGCCCCTTTTGGATTCAACTATTGTGTTTTATTCTGAAGGTTTATATGCGTTACACCCTGATCATATTCAGCTGAGAAAAGACTGTGAAAAACTGAACTTAGGTCGAATGAAAACAGCTCGAAGAGTAGGGAAATTTATTCAGTCCTTTCCCTATGTTCGAGGGGTGTATCTGTCTGGTTCACTTTCAAATATGGGTATGCAAGACTCCTCAGATGACCTGGACTTTTTTATTATTACGAAGACCGGTCGGGTATGGTTGGCAAAGCTATTATTAATAGGCTTTAAAAAGCTGTTTTTATTGAATTCCGAAAAATACTTCTGCATCAATATGTTGATGGACGAGAAAAAATTAGAGCTAAAAAAAAGAAATCTATATACGGCTGTAGAAGCATCCTCGCTTGTGCCGCTTACCCATCCAGAGATAATGGCGTATTTTCTGAATGAGAATAAGTGGTTGTCAGAAATTTTACCAAATTTCACTTTCCCTTTAGATGCATATCCTCCAGAGGTTTATAGTAAATGGACGGAAAAAATATTTGAGATTATAGGTGCTGAAAGACTAGAACAATGGGCAAGATCCAAGTTTAAGAATCACATGACACATAGGGCGAGCGGAGCCTCAGGTTATTATGAAGCAGATGCTCATTCGTCGGCTTATTTTCCAAATAGTGTAGAGCAAAGGTTAATGGATCATTACAATGCAAAAAGTAAATAAGATGTTGAGAAAACAAATTGTTATGAGTATCCTAGCAGGGATATTGTTCTTTGTAATAGCCTTTCTGAGGCCTGCCCGCTATGAAGCGGAGACTATTTTCTTTGTGCCCCTTACATTACTTGAAAAGCAGATAGAGCAAAATGGGATTGGCTTTGGCTCACCTATTGAAGTGGATGCCCATTTGGAATTAATGAACAGTCAGAGTTTGAAATCGGCCTTGATTAGTAGACATGGTGCAGACTTCTCTTTGGAGATTAGTAAAACAAGAAATGGCGCTGTTCAGGTAAGGGCAGAGGCAGGTGATCCCATAGTTGCCGCATACATAGCAAACGGCGCCGTACAGGCTGCAGACTCGATCAAACAGCGAATGCTTCGGCAAAATGTAGGCATGAGTTTTGACGTAATACAAGGGAGAACCTTATCGTTGAAAAAAGAAGAGCAGGTGTTACGTCAAGGACTGGACTCACTTCGTATAGAGGCGCAGACGGATTCTTTAGCTCTAGCGGCATTGGTCTTTAGAAAGGAACGTCAATATGGAAGCGTAGTTGTCGAGTTGACTAAAAACGAGCGTAAGCTTGAGGATCTAAAAGAATACTTGCACGCCCCAGCTCCAGCATCTTATGTGATTTCTGAAGCTCGTGAGACACCTAAACGAGCTGGAACCCCTGCATGGGCTATAGGTCTGTTATTTGGACTTGTGGTCTTCATATTTCAACGTGCAGTCTCCTCCGGTATTCTCGTGTCAAAACAAAACTAACTCTTGCCCTTCAAGCAGATAAATACCGCGTTAACGTTGTCCATTATTATAGGACTCGCTGTGACGCTATATGTTGACTTTTATTGGGAGGCGTTCTCTGCATCCATAGCTGCTCTGTCATCTGCATGGTGGATATGGAAACGTCAATGGGAGCATACGGGGTATTTACTTCTTGCGATTTTGCTTCCTCTTTCTGTAAAAGTCGGCCTCCCTTTTGGCGACCTACATTTACCCTCTGAGGCATTAGTTGTCGTTCTTGCTATAGTCACGTTACTTAGATTTCTAGTACCTCTTAATCTCACTATAATAAAGAAGAATCCGTTACCTCTTTTATGGTTGCTAAGTTTTATTCCTGGAATATTGATGTCAGAGATGCCACTTGTTAGCCTTAAGTTCTGGGTCATTAACGGCATGTTTGTATTCACGTTTTATTACGGATTCTTGCTTATGGCAAGCCGCGGCAAACCGTTGCCTATGGTGCCTTTTATGATTGCGTTAGTTCCTGTTTTATTGTTAGGCTTAGCCCAATTTATAAAGTTTGATTTCAATCCTGTGACCATCTCCGGTCTTTATAAGCCCTTTTTTTACAGCCATACCATGCTTGGAGCGAGTCTTGCCATTATAGTCGGGTACTCATGGAGTCAATCTAAAAACCAAAAATACTGGAGGCCCATAGCCGTTCTTGTCGCTCTACTTGTCGTCTTAACTGGATCACGTGCTGCACTCTGGTCAGTGGTTTTTATGTTAACTATTTGGGCATTGATGCACCTGCCGGAGTTGTGGCGTTGGCTTTTACCGGTCACTCTTTTGGTGGTTTATTTCAGCTTGTTTGGCACTGCTAAAATCCAGGAATCTATAAGCTATAACTCGTTCCAAAGCCACGATCCTCAAGCTACGTTGTTGGAGAAAAGTATGTCCGTCACTAATATTCAAACGGATGCTAGTAATATGGAACGACTCAATAGATGGGTAAGCGCATTGCGCATGTTTGAGGAACGTCCCATGTTTGGCTTTGGTCCTGGCAGCTATCAGTTCACCTACATTCCCTTTCAAGAAAAAAGTTTGGAAAACAGGTTAACTGTGCGAAATCCGGATTCTCCACCGCCAGGCTCAGGTGGGAGTGCACATTCAGAAATCCTACTTCAACTTAGTGAGAATGGTATAGCTACGGTACTGATATTCTTAGTCATGATTGGGCGCTGGGTCTACTTTGGCTTTTTAAGAGGTACTCTTCGTTCTCCACAAACAGCCCTGTTCTTAGCATTGAGTACCTATCTGTTTCATATGCAGTTCAATAATTTTTTGAATCAGCCAGCGTTTGCCTTTCTTTTCTGGGGATGTGCCGCCTATTTTGACCACCAATTAAGACGAAACAACCATGAGTTATTACAGTGAAGTAGGACATTATTACGATAAGGATGCAGTTGATTTCGAACGGCGCTATCATTTGAACCCGGCGCTGCAAAGAATTAGACAGAGCTTTCGCGAACGTGTGAAATCGCATCCACAATCCACGGTTTTAGAAGTTGGGTTTGGACCTGGATTTGATTTGGTTCATTTTGCAGAGCAATTTCCAGAACAGCAGTATTATGGTATTGACATATCAGAGGAAATGGTGCGCCTGACACAAGAGAAAATTGATAACGGTAAGTTCATAAACGCACAAGTTGCTCAGGGGAGTGTAGAGCATTTAAACACGCTGTTTCCGGAGGTTAAATTTGACATGATCTATGTCTTTTTTGGCGCGTTAAACACGGTGGATGACCTAGACCACGCGATGTCTTGTCTACGCCATGTCCTAAAGCCAGGTGGTCGAATGGTACTTACCTTCGTCAATAAATATTACCTCGCAGGTACTTTAATAGAGTTGCTTAAAGGCAAGCCTAAGAATGCCTTTGCTCGTTGGCGTAAAGTTTGGGGAGGATATTCACCGACTAATTATTTAGCCAGCAAGTGCTTTGCACCTGGAAGTATTAGCAAAAAGGTAAAGCTGCCATTGACCTACAGTAGGGGCTACAGTATAATTTATCCAGCATGGTATTACCACAAGCTTCATAAGATTCTTCCTAACGCTTTATTACAAATGCTTTGGAGCTTTGATGACGCTATTTCCACCACAAAACTTGGTACTTTTGGAGAGTACATGTTGTACGAATTTCAGTCATCTAAGACCTAGCTTTACGAGCGTTCTGTAAGAACTTTAACCGTCTTAGCGATCAGCAAGTCGAGATTACGATCAACAGCTTTATAAGAGGCTTTCCATTCGGAGTGCATGGTGGTTACTGGTGTATTTGAAGTCAGTGCTTCCGCTACAGTCTTCCCGTGTTTTTTGACCAATTCCTTTTCGTCTACTTGCCTGACATCGAGGCCTAAAACACCTCCTATTTTCTCCGCGAATTCTAACTGAGAGATCGGTGCGAATCCAAAAAGGTTATAGCTTTCTCCCTTGCTGCCATGAGTGGATACATGTAGTAATTGACCTGCGCAGTCCTCCACTGATATGATGGACATTTGCTGTCGACCATCACCGTAATAGGGTACAAAGCCAGACGCTAGAGCAGGGCGGTAGAAGAAATATTCAAACCAAGAATCCGATCCCAAAATCCAAGCAGGTCTGGCAGTACGAACATCTAAAATAGTCTCTTTTGCTTCTGCAGTAAACGGACGCTCCGCATATTCATAAGCCCTGGCATAGGCAATGGGCGAGAGGGGTTGTTCTTCGTCCGTCATGGCAACTGTATTTCCATACATCAACGTTCCGCTGCAGTACACCAGTGTTGGGGGTATGGGTAAGTTCTCAAAAATAGTACGAAGCCTGACGTTAGCTTGATAACCACGTTTTGCGGCCGCTCTTCGGCTGCGATCTGTTTTCCCCGCGAGTCGCGCGCAATGGAATACCGTATCAGGTGGATAATCAACGAATTTTTGTCTCTGGAGCTTCCCTAATGAAGACATGAAAAAATTTGTACGCTGCATAATCCAGGGTAGCATAGTGCGATGCCCTAGTGTGGATATTCTACCGGGAAAAACCCCCTCTTGCCGCTTTTGAATGAGCAGCTTGGTTAGTTGAGCTCCCACATAACCCGTGGAGCCTAATACCCAAATTTCCTTTTGCTGTTGTAATGTTCCCATCTTAACAAAAATACACAGAACCTAAGTAATGAGCTCGCGTGTTTATTGCTTCATGAAGGTGCGCAGAACACTTTGACCATTTTGATCATTTGTTACTGTGCACTGGTAGGTCCCAGGTGCTAAATTCGATATGTTGATGACATTTTCGATATCCTTTAAGGCCTCAGATTGTACTAGTTTCCCAGTAATATCAAAAATCTCAATAGAGGCAATTTCAAAAGGGTGAACTACATGAATGATACCTCTAGATGGGTTAGGATACAGTTCTACAGATGCAGCTTCTAATTCCTCTTTACTCAACGTGCTGCTTTGGTAAACTCGAATGTAATCAACAATCATTGGGCTTTGAGTAAATGATGCTGTTATACTAGATTGAATAGCCACGTTAAACAACAGGTATTGCGGATCATCAAAAGGCCAAGTATTTGCGTCACGTGTAGCGGGCTCATAGGTATAATGAACCACGCTATCTACGCTAAACACCATTTTAGTAGGTGTCCATTCTACAGCATAAGTTTTGAATCCAGTACTGACTCCTGTGATATACTGACTCCCCTTATTTTGGGTACCTCCATAGCTAGATGGAGTGTGCATGGCACTTGAAATATAGTTTTGGTTATCACCCCAATGCTCCATGATGTCAACCTCACCACAAGCGGGCCATCCGGTAGTGCCGAAACCTTTTGTTTGCCAGTAGGCGCCAGTTTCAGTGATATTCTGCCCAAGCATCCACAAGGCAGGCCATGTTCCAATACCAGTGGGTAATTGGGCTCTAATTTCAACACGTCCGTAGGTGAAGGCGAATTTGGAGTTGAGCCTTGCAGAGGTATAATCTTTAGTCACTCCTTGGTCTGTAAAAGTTTCTTTAATTGCTGTCAAGTAAAGCTTACCACTACTCACGCTTGAATTAGTGTCTCTATTTGTGTAATGCTGAACCTCACCGTTAAACCAGCTCTGTCCATTGTTCGGAAGAAGGGTTTGGTGAAACCAATTATTAGTATCTACGCTACCGTTGACATTAAATTCATCCGACCAGACGAGCGTATCAAAAGTTTGTGCGTTAGCATTGAGCGCCAAGAAAAAAGCAAATAGAAAAGCGAACGATCTCATGATTTCATTGGGTTTTAGTGTTCGGTACAATAGTCAATAAATGTACGGTGATAGCGAGTATGAAACTACTTGACCATAGTCACAAAAGCTCCTTTCCACTAGACAATGGTTGGACAAAATAGGCAGGTAGGCTATTTCGTAAGGTATTGCACTGATACTAGTGTTTTAAAGGCCCTAAGATGCCTGCTTCGATCTTGGTATTTATAAAATTTTGAGAGGGAGTAATGGGGCAAGAGTATCCATCGCTGTACGCGCAATAGGGATTGTAGCATTGGTTAAAGTCTATGATTAGAGTGTCACTGTTACTCTTAACCAGGTCCATAAATCTTCCAGTACCATAAGTAGATATACCCGTGGTTAAATCCTTAAAAGGGAGAAATAGATGGTCTGCATATTCGGGCAATACTTTTAGACGTAGACTCTCATAGACCTCTAATTGATACTCAACCTCGTCAATGGTGAAATGAGCAATACCATAGGTGCGGTATTTCTTGCTTTTACCGGAAGAGGTAGACATATCAAAAGGAGCGGCATCAGGCGTTAATACTAATCGTGCTTCAACGCAATATTTCTCGTGATAAGGATAAAAATCATGATGAATAAAAGCTTTGCGATCCTTGTCGCTTAATGGGCTGTCTGTGGAGTCTCTATATTGACGGTTCAGTTCGTCTCTGAATTTTAACACCTCAATTCTACCGTCGGCAGCAAGGGGGACCAATTCCTGCACAATCTCATTAGGCACCTCAAAACTCAAGCTGTAATGGTCAATTTTATAGCCTTGCAGAGTTTTTATAACGACCCCAGTGCCTCTGCATCTTCCCATATGTTCAGAGTCAAGACGTTCGCTAAACCACAACACCCCAGAGTGGTTGTACCATCGGCGTTCAACGGGTAAAAAAGTCCAGGCATTGCCGCGTTTAAAGTAAGGTGCTGCCCATTTTTTAAATGCTGATACGGTCCAATACTCTCCACCATCTGTACCCTCAAAAACACTTTCGTCAGAGACAAATGCATCAAAATATGCAGTTGAATCTGCTTGAGCCGCAGCTTTGTGCCATGAGTCGATCACGCTGTTGAGCGCATTCTTTTGTTCTACGTTATTGAGTATTGATTCTTTCAAGACAACTACCTGAAAGTCATTATCATAATCTTCATTACTCTGTGCTTTTGCGTGGAGCCCATGAGCAACTACGAAGGCTAGTAAAATAAGTTTTTTCATGAATTAAATGTTGTCCGAAAATTTACGATTAATTTCGGACCATGATCAGATCTAAGCCGTTCTTTCTGTAGCGCCTATAAACACTTGTATTTCCTCCAACGGTTGCTGCCTTATGTCTCCGCTCCTGCATAACCCAACTGTAGCATTTTTAGTACTCTAGAAGAAGCAGAAATGATGTTTTAGAATTAGGCTGCGCGTAGCTATTTAGTCGCATCTTTGCAAAATGGAACATAAGAGCGGCTTTGTTAACATCATAGGCAACCCTAACGTAGGGAAAAGTACACTGATGAATGCTATGGTAGGTGAGCGATTAAGCATCATCACACCGAAGGCGCAAACCACCCGTCACAGAATTTTCGGGATCTTAAACGAGCCAGAATATCAGATTGTTTTTTCTGATACTCCTGGTGTCATTCAACCTGCGTACAAAATGCAGGAGCACATGATGAAATTTGTATCAGAGGCTTTTGATGATGCTGATGTGTTTCTATACCTGGTTGAACCTGGAGATCGTGCGTTAAAGGATGAAGGATTCTTCCAGAAATTATACACCACGGAGTTACCCGTCTTATTGATCATTAATAAGATTGATACGACTGACCAGGAGAAACTAGAGGAAGAGGTTGCCTATTGGAAAGAATCGTTACCAAATGCTGAGATTATTCCAATTTCAGCTCTAGAGAAAGCCAATATAGATTACCTACTTCAACGATTGGTAGCGCTCATTCCTTTGAGCCCTCCCTATTTCGATAAAGAGGCCTTGACAGACAAAACAGAACGTTTTTTCGTTAGTGAACTCGTTCGTGAGCAGATACTACTGAATTATAAAAAAGAAATTCCATACAGCGTAGAAGTTGATGTGGAAGAATTCAAAGAAGAAGAAGATATCATCAGAATACGTGCTATTATTTATGTAGCGCGTGATTCGCAAAAGGGTATCCTCATCGGACATAAGGGTTCCATGCTCAAGAGGGTAGGGATTGGAGCTCGTAAACAATTGGAAGCATTCTTCTCAAAGCAAGTCCATTTGGAGACCTTTGTGAAGGTGAAAAAGAATTGGCGCGATAACGACCTTCAGTTGAAGCGCTTCGGATACAAACAATAATAATATGAGCAATATAGTTGCCATCGTGGGACGTCCAAATGTTGGAAAGAGCACTATTTTTAATCGACTCGTTCAACGTCGTGATGCTATTGTAGATAGCGTTGCAGGAGTTACACGTGACCGCCACTATGGAAAGAGCGACTGGAATGGTAAAGAGTTTTCGGTTATTGATACCGGAGGTTACATTACAGGGTCGGATGATATTTTTGAAAGTGAAATTCGCAATCAAGTAGAGCTTGCTTTAGATGAAGCGTCTGTGGTACTTTTTGTGCTGGATCTTCAAGCTGGGCTAACTGATTTTGATAAAATAATTGCGGATCTATTGCGCAAAACTGATAAACCAGTGGTGTACACCGTCAACAAGGTGGATAACGCCATGTTGGAGTTAGAGGCTACCGAATTTTATGGTCTAGGTATTGAGAAATACCATACCATCTCGGCTGTGAGTGGTGCAGGAACCGGCGACTTGTTAGATGAGCTAGCGAGCCATATGGATGAAAATCCAGTGGATGATTTTGAGGGTCTTCCTAAGATGGCGATAGTTGGTCGTCCTAATGCGGGAAAATCTTCTATTGTTAATGCTTTGTTTGATGAGGAGCGCAACATTGTCACAGCCATTCCTGGTACTACAAGAGATACGGTAAACACTAGGTTTAACAAGTTTGGTTTTGACTTTATGTTATTGGATACTGCTGGTCTTCGCAAGAAGGGCAAGGTCCATGAAAACTTGGAGTTTTATTCTAACATGCGTTCTGTACGCGCCATCGAGCATGCAGATGTCTGTATGTTAGTTGTAGATGCAACGCGAGGGTTTGAGGCTCAAGATTTAGCTATTGTCTCCTTAGTGGAGAAGAATAAAAAAGGCCTCGTAGTTGTGGTCAATAAATGGGATATCGCTGCGAAGGATACGAATACGATTCGTGATGCAGAGGACCACATACGTAAGAAATTGGAGCCGTTTACGGATTTCCCGATTGTATTTACGAGCGCATTAACAAAACAGCGTGTATTAAAAGCGTTTGAAGAAGGTGTCAAGGTGTATGACCGACGCCGACAGAAAATCTCTACTTCTAAGTTGAACGACACGATGTTGGACATCATTAAAGGCTTCCCGCCTCCGGCAGTAAAAGGGAAGTATGTGAAAATCAAATTCTGTACACAGCTCCCTACATACACGCCGCAGTTTGCGTTTTTCGCGAACTTACCGCAATATGTAAAAGAGCCTTATAAGCGCTTTTTAGAGAATAAAATGCGTCAAGTTTTTGATTTCCATGGAGCACCTATTGAGATTTTCTTCCGTAAGAAATAACCTTTACAGCTGGTAGCACACCACGGTGTTTCCTTGATTAATCACCACAATTGGAGCTCCAGATGTGGTGAATCTACCTGCTTTAGCTGCGCTTCCCTGGAATTGTCCATAGGTTTCGAGAGTCTTCAAATTGACTACTTGAACCATGTCTTGTGTAAACGCAATTCCAGTACCTCCGGAATAACATTCTAAAGTGACCACATTGCCTACCTCTATTTCAGTAGAGCCGGCCGTATTGCGAATAATAATCTGCTCATCATTCCACACAACCAGCCCATAGCTTTGGTGCGATAATCCCACTACATCATCTAACGGATCTAATTTCGATGATGTAGTGCCGTCCCAATACTGTGTTTGTAGTTCTCCATTACTGCCTACCCTAATAACACTAGGTATTGCTCCGTCAATAATATTCCATGGTGATGGAGATGCTGCTAATGCTGTTGTTTTGATCCTTACTTCACCTCGTCTATTAAGAATGAGAGCCTGCTCCTCTGTAGACGTGATGACATAGTCCTTTCCTTCTTTTTGAAACAGGAAGGGAACTTGTGTTAAAGTAGCGGATGTTGCATCTGTTTTCCAGCCTTTAACAAGTTTACCATCACTGGTGTAGTTGTATAGGTTGTGACCAACGGGGACTAAAAATCTATAATTTCTATTTTTATCGTAATCCACAACCGTTACACCAAGCGTGTTTTCTCCCTGCAGGTCTATTGGGTAACCATCCACGTCTCTACCAAGCAGATCAATACAATGCAGTTGATTTGAGGTAGAAAAGAGAAGTTGAAATTTGTTATTTTTAAATAAATCGATCTGGGTAACATCGCCAACGATGTTGTTTTTCAGCGGCTTTTGCCATAGGATTTCTCCATTTTCATTAAGCCAATACAACTGGTTAGTTGCGTCTTGAACAACTATATTCTTCGCTCCAGACCTATGGTTTTTAACGAGCCAAGGCCCTTTGGTTATATTTCCGGTAAGGGACGTAGACCACAAGTAGCTACTTACTTCGGTGTCTTCTTTTTGCATGGTAAGACTGGTCAAATTCCCAAATGCAAGGTCATTTTTAACATCTAATACCCCACTAATTGTACTCTTCGACCAATTAGACTGTGAATCACCCCAATTCAGATAATTACTTGCCGCTGAAGAATTGGCTTGGAAGGCAATCGCGAAGTGTCCCTTTTTATCAATACCATCTGCAAGTGAAGACAAACCGCTCGTAGACCCCCATGATTTTTTTAAATCCAATTCCCCCGTATAAACCTCTAAAGTCTGGACTTCTCCTGAGAGAAACAACCAGTCATTTTGAATGATCCAGGATGGAGTACCAAGGTCACTGAAGAACCATCCAAACAGTGCGTTCAGGGCAAATCTTTGTTCATTTTTAAAAGTGCCCCTTGCGTATCCATGAAACAAGGACTTTGCATCGCTTATTGTATTTAAGGCGTTTGTTACAGACTTAGTGTTTTTGAGCTTTGCCGCGATCACGGTGCTTTCTCCATACCCGATTCTTACAAAATTGCCGTCAAACCAAGAAGCTGTTTCTACGGCTTCCAAGCCAGCATCTTCTAAAATACTAACCGCCTTTTTAAGGCGCTGTGTCTTACCTCTATATACATTGAACTCTCTGACCCACTCGGTCGGGTTACCCACGTCCATTTTAACCGCATAGCTTGATGATCCTGCGATGATATTACTAACCTTAGTGGTCTTTGCTTTATGATTGAAGATGCTTAAAAATGTAGTAGAGCTGTCTGGTGCTAAAGCAACAGAGGTTACCATAAGACCATCTTTTCTAAATGCAATATCTATTTCCGACCAAGTAGCAAATTTACCTAGCCACCCCCAATCTTCTTCGTAGTAAAGGTTTCCCACGGATTCGATTTCGTCATGCTGTATGAAAATATTCAATGCATCAGCTGAAGAAGCATTATCCCAAAGCCGTTTAAAACCGTCATTTTGCATGAGGTTGAAACCGCTTTTTCGCTGGTTGACGATGTCTTTTAGTATACCCTCGCTCTTACTAAAAGCCATCACTTGTCCCATGACAATGACATAGTTACTGTCAATAAAGTGAACCGTTCCTTGCTCCATCTTGGGCCCAGCCGTGGAGTCCCTTTTCGTTGAGGCGGTCCATACCCAGTCCATTTTATCAGCTCCTGAGGAAACTAAGGCCCCGATCCAGGTGCCTTCATAAAGTGTGAACAGTTCTGAAATAGGCAATTCTCCAGAGAAAGGAAGTTGTGTGGAGTCATTGAATTGAGCCACTTGCTGTAAATCATTGATCTTGATGACAACGGAGGCGTTCATGGGTAAAAACGAGGTTTCACCATGAGGCACCGCCTCATCCGCACATCCTGAGAGGGTAAAGAACAATACCGTTGCAAAGAAAATCTTCTGGAGATTCATGGGTTACAATTTTTATTAAAGCTAGTTGGAATGAGCACCTCTTTTTAAGAAATACTCATCCAGTTTTTCACAAATCAAAAAGATCAAGTTGGCTCGGTAGGAGTCGAAAAGTCATTCGGTGGTGGGGAGTAGGACCATGCGATCTGATGGCAGCTCTATGGCCTTTCGTCGGATAACCTGCGTTGCGCTCCCATCCGTATTGAGGATAAGCTATGGCTAGTTCGCGCATCTTATCATCTCTGTAGGTTTTAGCTAAAATAGAGGCCGCCGCGATGTTCATATAGGTGGCATCGCCCTTTACCTGACAATGAAAGGCAACGTCATTATAAGGTTTGAACCTATTGCCATCAACAGCGATGAAGTCAGGTTGAACTTTTAACGCACTAATGCTTTTGTGCATTGCCAAAATACTTGCGTTCAAAATATTGATCTCGTCAATTTCTTGAGGACTAACATGCGAATAGGCCCATGCTATGGCCTCTTTTTCAATAATTGGTCGCAACGCATAACGTTGTTTTGCAGTTAACTGCTTGGAGTCGTTCAAAAACTCATTTTTGAAATCCTGTCTCTTATACACATCTCCGAGCCCACGAGACCTCTCTACATCTC
>OJHK01000339.1_pt1 | contig 32899 bp, 36 predicted proteins | sample 1595161 | NCBI WGS metagenome assembly OJHK01 (sample SAMN05416842, study PRJEB24817) | seawater metagenome | isolation source: Sea water | place: Canada:Atlantic | collected 2013-07 | reverse complement strand
TTAAGCCCTTTTAAACTCTCGCTGAGTGATCACTTATTAACGTGGAATGGTATAACAAGCTGATTTTTATTGTATGGCGTTTAGTGTTAGTCAATGCGATAAGCAGGGGTATCAACTTTAAGTATATGTTTACCTGCCATGGTTAATGTACCTTGATAGCTGTTCTCACCATTGCCAGAAAACTCAAACACAAAACAACTCTGCCAATCTAGTTTCCCTCTGTAGCTACCGAGCCGCGTTTTATGTCGCGCATTACTAATAAGCTGCAAACCGTGCTGGTCGCAGTATTGTGCTAAGTGCTGGTTGGCTTTTTCTGTAATAGCGCGCATGCGCCAAAATTGAAAAACCACCAATAGGATCACTAAGAACAAGGTTAAATCAAATAAATTCATTTTTGTTGTCCACTAAATAAATGGCCAATCACCTGTGTTAAAGCATAGGATTTGTCCTGCCAGCGAATAATGCCAAGCATGGCGGGTCGAACACTGGGAATTCGTACTAAGTCACTGTAAAGGTCAGCACATAGCTCGATATCGATTAAAGCAAGGCGCTCAATATATTGGCGCAATACTTTTTCATCTTGCAAGTATTGCCAGTGTCTTGCTGCAATCAACAACATGATTTCCGGTACTGTATTGTGTTGTGAATCAAGTATTTTTTGAATGAAGGCTTTAACTATTGTACTGGCCACGCTTTGACTTAACGCACGTAGTGTCCATTGTATGAGGGACAAATCGGCAAAGTGTTGTTCTGCATTATCAATAAGCTGCTGGCTGACAGATTTGTCTAGCGGGTAGTTTTCTAGCGAAGACATTAACGCTTGTTGCACTTGAGGCGCTGTTTCAAATAGATGTGCCGTAATAAGTTGGGCGCCGTCTTTGCGACGCACGCTGGCTGCGACATCTGCGATACCTTGTAAGGCAACTTCTTGCCAATTGTGCGCTTGAGGATGCGCTATGTAGCGCACAGCAGCTGAATAGTATTCGCTTGGTGGAAGCTTCAAAACACCTCGGCTTACACTATTAAAATCAGCGAGCTGCTGTTGATTTGGTACAAATGTGTATGGATTTTCAGGTAAGCGCCCTCGGGCTTCTTTGTTACGTTCTAATTGTGCCCCTAGGGCATCAGTAATGATCTGTAAAAAGTGGTTTCGCGTTGCGCTGATAACAAGGCCTTTCTCGTCTAAAGGCAATTTTACAAACCAAATATAATGCTCGCGGCTTAACTGGCGACTAAAAAATACGATGCCAAACCACGCATGTTCTTGACGAGGGTAAGGCGCAGCTTCGCTGGCGTTTTCTATGTTTAGAAAGGTTTGGCTATCAAGAGAGCGAATGGTGCGTCCCATATCAAATACATGATATTCGGTTTGAGCGTGAAGAAGAAATTCACTGATGGAGCTGATTTGATTCATGTTTACCTATAAACTGCCGCGCATTAAGCGGAAATAACCCAAATTTGAGATGAATAAATATGAGCGGAAGCATGCCATGTAGCGCCTCAGAAGTCCAAATAGAGACGTTGTTAAATCAGCTCATCAGTCAGCTAAAAAGGGCTGAACAATGGTCGGTGTCACCACCAAGTGAGTGGGCCATGCAAAGCGAAGCGCCTTTTGCATGTGACCGAATGGATTTTGCACAGTGGTTGCAGTTTATTTTCATACCTAAGATGATAAATCTGCTTCAGGCACAATTGCCTTTACCCAGGCGCATGACATTGCTGCCTATGGCTCAGGAGTGGGCGAAAGAGTTAAAATGCGACCGCCAATACACGACAGCCATTCTTGATACCATTAACAAAATTGACCTGATATTTAGTGACGACGCCCTATGATGTTAACGATTTTGTACCAAGATGAATTCATTGTGGCTATACACAAACCTGCTGGTTTGTTGGTACACAGGAGCATGATTGATCGTCACGAAACGCAGTTTGCCATGCAGTTACTGCGTGACCAAATAGGTCAGCATGTGTTCCCAGTCCATCGTTTAGATAGGCCAACTTCGGGAGTGTTGGTGTTTGCATTGTCAGCGGATATTGCTCGCATACTCGGAGAACAGTTTGCTGCCAATACTGTATCTAAAACATACTTCGCGATTGTACGGGGGCATGTGAAAGCGCCTGGCTTCATTGATTACGCGTTAAAAGAGAAGCTTGATAAAATTGCAGATAAGCGTGCGAATCAAGATAAGGACCCGCAAGAAGCACAAACAGAATTTGTGCCGATAAAGCAATTTGAGCTGCCTTTTGCTGTTAGTCGTTATCCGTCAGCTCGTTATACGTTAGTTAAGCTGCACCCAAAAACGGGGCGCAAACACCAATTGCGCAGACACATGTGCCATATTAATCATCCTATTGTAGGGGACACCACACATGGTGACGGCAAGCACAATAAGTTTATGCGTGATCAGTTTTCGTTTAATGGTTTGGCATTAACCTGCCAGCAGATGCGTATCACTCACCCAATGAGTAATGAAAAGCTAGCAATAGTGAATGAATTCGATCCGCGGATGTCTACCCTGATGACGCAGTGGGGCTGGGAAGTGCCATCGTTAGATGAATTAGATCTGCCTTCAATTAATCGGTAAACTAATTTTGATTTAGTAATGGAAGAGTAAAAAATGAGTAAAGTAGGTATTTTCGTTGGTTCAGTTTACGGTAACGCCCAACATGTTGCAGAGCAAGTACAAGAATTGCTCAACGGTAAACAAGTGGTTAGCGAAATATATGATGACCCAAGCGTGGATGATTTTAAACGTTGTGACGGGTACATTTTTATTTCTTCTACGACCGGGCAGGGGGATATCCCACCTAATCTAGAGTTTTTTGTTTCAGACTTAAAAGACATGTTCCCATTAATGGATCAAAAGCCTTTTGCTGTCATAGGATTAGGTGACAGCAGTTATTGCGATTCATACTGCGGGGCAGGTGAGCAGCTACATGAGTTATTGCTTGAATTACAAGGTAAGCCGGTCGCTGACATGCTTAAAATTGATGCTTGTGAAACCCTTGAGCCGGAGAAAGAAGCGTTAGCTTACATTGAGCCGTTAGCGGATGAGTTCGCTTAATAGTTAGTAAAGGCTAAGAATCAAAAAAGGCGAGATATCACTGATATCTCGCCTTTTTCGTTATTGGGGAATGCTATAACGATTAATGCGAATTAGTTGTTTTTGCAGGTGCCGGTCGTGTATCAATCTCACTATTTGCCATAAAATACGCGAGCAGAGCATAGGCTGCTTGATTTTGTGCTAGCGCTTTTGGGTCAACCTTATCTAAAGTGTCGTTTGCTGTGTGGTGATAATCAAAATAATAGGTACCGTCTTGCAGAAGCGATACAACAGGTACCCCGTATTTGGGCAGCATTGAAACATCAGGCCCACCACCTGCTTGGTTGTGCCCTTGGGTAACCCCTATATTTTCAAGCGCTTCGAACAAGGGGTTTGCTTGCTGTACAGCACTTGGAGCAAAAAGCGTATCGATTTGGTATATCTCACCTGCGCCAAAATCAGACTCAGCGGCAACGATAATATTGCTTAATTCAGCTTTGTGTTTACGAGTGTATTCTTGAGCGCCAGTTAAGCCAAACTCTTCTGAAGCATACAGAACCACACGAATGGTGCGTTTTGGTTGACCCATTACGTTTTTGATTATTTTGGCTGCGCCGGTCACTATGCCTACGCCTGCGCCATCATCCAGTGCGCCAGTGCCTTCGTCCCATGAATCTAAGTGAGCACCGATTAATACGATTTCTTCTGGCGACTCACTACCGGTAAATTCACCGATAACATTGTAAGATGTTTGCCAGCCGTGCTCTTTAGCGCGCATTTCTACCGCTAAGGTTACGTCTTTGCCTGCATCAAGCATAGCTTGCAAATTATCAGCGTCTGCATTCGATAATGCGCCAGCGGGAATTTTCTCAACGTCATCTGAGTATTGCATTACCCCAGTATGAGCAAAGCGCGAGTTATCCGTGCCTACTGAGCGAATGAGCACGGCTTTGGCCCCTAATTTGGCGGCTTCAATAGCACCTTGCGAGCGACCAATGACAACAGGGCCGTATCCTTTACCTGCGCGATCTCGTTGCATGCGTTGATTAATAAACACGATTTTATCGCTAATTTGCGCGGCATCTGCTTTTTTTAACGAGGCGAGTGAGTCAAACATGACAACTTGGGTAATGAGACCGCCTTCAGGTGTGGCTACTGAGCCGCCTAGCGCAGTGATAAACAGTTTTTGCTGATAGGGAGCAATGACTTTTGCATCTGCAATACCACGGGACCAATTTCTTACACGCACAGGCTCTTTGTAAACTTTATCAAACCCTAGCGCTTTGAATTTTTCTTCTGCCCAGGCAACTGCACGTTTATCACCTTCACTGCCAGCAATTCGCGGCCCCACTTCTACGGTGAGCGACTTGACCACATCATAAGCGAGCTCGCTTTTTAGCGCACTATCACTAAGACGTGCTAAGTCGGCTGAAACGGCACTTTGTTGTGGGGTTGATGTACAAGCACTTAGTAGTAATGCACTGCAAAGTGCCAATGTTGGGTAAAAGAGCGCAGCTTTCATGTGATTCCTTTTTGAAAAATAGTTTTCTGTGTACGTGTAAGCAGGTACAGGTTATCTGCAAAATACACTTGAGAAAATAAAGAATAGATAAACTGAAGAATGACAGGCACAAAAAAAGCTAAAAGAGTTTTCTCTTTTAGCTTTTTTGTATGGCGATCTAATTATTCACTATATGTGAGCAAACACTAAATACCATCACCATCTGTATGAAGTCCACATTCACGGTTACCACCACCAAAGCGAGTTTCTTCTTCGGTCATGCCCAAAGTTAGTGGTTTAGTACTGTGCACATCACCAACCGATACGTAACCTTCATCCCATAATGGATGGTAGGGTAAATTGTGCTTAGTTAAGTACTCATGTACGTCTTTATTACTCCAATCAATAATTGGATGTACTTTATAACGGCCACGCAAAGTACTAACAACACCTAAACCTTCTCGGTGAGCCGACTGTTGACGACGAACACCAGAAAACCAAGTATTTGCATTTAACTCAGATAAACCACGTTCTAATGGCTCAACTTTATTACGGCGGTTATAGGCTTTAAGTGCATCATCACTTTGTGCCCACTCTTCACCGTATTTGGCTTGCTGCCATGCTGCGCTTTCTTTTGCTTGGTACACTTGCAAGTTTAAGTTCAAACGATCCGTTAACTGCTCAATAAAACGATAAGTTTCAGGAAATAAATGTCCTGTATCCGTTATCAATACCGGAATATTGCTATCTACTTGGGTAAGTAAGTGCAACATTACTGCAGATTGAATACCAAAGCTTGAAGATAAAACAAACTGGCCTGGCAAGTTTTCCATTGCCCACTCAGCACGAGCAATCGCCGTTTGTTTTTCCAAAGACTGATTCCACTCTCCTATAGCAGGATGAGGAAAGGCTACTTCAAAAGGGCTGGTAAGCCCTTTATCTGCAGTACCTGTGGTGGTATTAAGCATGGTGAAAATCCCTAAAGCTCACAATAACTTGTTCAACAATACCTGCACGAATAACGAAATCACCGAAGGCTTCGCCGTCATTACGCTCTGCTGACCAACGGGCACTTAACGCATCAATTTCACTCAATACGCCAGCTTCATCAACATTTTCTTTGTATAATTTTGGCACACGGCTACCGGCTAAGTCACTGCCCAGGTACATATTGTATTTACCAGGGCCTTTACCCACTAGACCAATCTCAGCAAGCATGGCACGGCCACAACCATTTGGACAACCGGTAACACGTAAGATAATGCTGTCATCTTTCAGGCCATTCTTTTCAAGAATAGCTTCAACATCATCAACTAAACCAGGTAAGTAACGCTCAGCTTCCGCCATGGCTAATGGACAAGTAGGAAAGGCAACACAGGCCATTGAACTCTTACGTTGATTTGAAACACCGTCATTAATTAAACCGTGCTCACGCGCAAGTTGTTCAATAATTGTTTTATCTTCTGCTGAAACACCGGCAACAATTAAGTTTTGATTAGCTGTTAAACGGAAATCACCTTTATGTATTTTGGCAATTTCAAGCATACCTGTTTTTAATGATTTGCCATTAAAATCAAGAATACGACCATTTTCTATGAATAAAGTTAAGTGGTTTTTACCATCAATACCTTCAACCCAGCCAAAGCTATCGCCACGGTGAGTAAATTCATATGAACGAGATTCAGAGAACTCAATACCTGCTCTACGTTCAACTTCAGCTTTAAATGTATCAACACCAACTCTATCTAAAGTATATTTAGTTTTAGCATTTTTACGGTTAACACGATTTCCCCAATCACGTTGAGTAGTAACAACCGCTGCAGCAATCGCTAAAGTATGCTCTTTTGCAATAAAACCAAAGTCGTCAGCACAACGAGGATAAGTCGCTTTATCGCCATGAGTCATGGCTAAGCCGCCACCAACAAGTACGTTAAAACCAATTAACTCACCACCTTCGCTAATAGCAACAAAGTTTAAGTCATTGGCATGTACATCAATGTCGTTATTTGGCGGAATGACTACCGTTGTTTTAAATTTACGTGGTAAATAATTACTGCCTAAAACAGGCTCTATTACATCGTCTTCTGTTGTTTCAACTTTCTCTTCATCTAACCAAATCTCGGCATAAGCACGTGTTTTTGGTAATAGATGCTCACTGATTTTGGTTGCCCATTCGTAAGCTTCTTGATGCAATGCTGATTCAACCGGGTTAGAAGTACAAAGTACATTACGGTTAACATCACCGGCAGTGGCAATTGAATCTAAGCCAACACTGTGTAGTGTTTGGTGCATTAATTTAATATTTGGCTTTAATACACCATGAAACTGAAAGGTTTGACGTGTAGTTAAGCGAATACTGCCATAAGAAGTATAGTCATCAGCGAATTTATCAATAGCCAACCATTGTGTTGGGTTGATAATGCCACCAGGTAAACGGGCTCTAAGCATCACGTTATGTAATGGCTCAAGTTTTTGTTTTTGACGTTCTGCACGAATATCGCGGTCATCTTGTTGATACATACCGTGGGTACGAATCAACTGGAAGTTATCGCTAGTAAAACCACCTGTCATTCTATCTTGCAGGTCTTCTTTAATCGTACCACGAAGGTAATCGCTTTCAGCTTTTAAGCGTTCATTGTCGGCCTGTTTACCTTCAACAATTAATACCGGGTTTTCAACTTTTGTGAAATCGTTGCTCATTAGTAAACATCCTTCTGGTAACGCTTATTAGATCTAAGTGATTTTAAATAGTCTTCTGCTTGCTCTGCACTTAATTTACCGTGCTCTTGGATAATTTCTACCAAGGTTTGATGAACATCTTTGGCCATACGGTTAGCATCACCACAAATATATAGGTGTGCGCCACGTTCTAACCAAGCAAAAACATCACTTGCCTGTTCTTTTAATCGGTCTTGAACATAAACTTTTTCAGCTTGGTCGCGAGAAAAGGCTACGTCCATACGTGTTAACAAACCAGATTTTAAATAATTTTGCCATTCAACTTGATATAGGAAGTCTTGAGTGAAAGTTTGATCACCAAAAAACATCCAGTTGTCGCCGCTGGCATCGCGCGCTTCACGTTCTTGCATGAAAGCTCTAAATGGCGCTACACCAGTACCAGGTCCAATCATAATGACTGGCGTATCATCTGATTGAGGTAAACGGAAATTGTCATTGTGTTCAACAAAAACACGAACTTTCTGACCTTCTTCTAAGCGGTTTGCTAAGAAGCTTGAAGCGCCACCAGTACGTGCTTCGCCATTTGCATCAAAACTTACTAAACCAACGGTTAAGTGAACTTCTTCTTCAACTTCAGCTTGTGCTGATGCTATTGAATACAAACGTGGAGTTATTTTACGTAGTGATTCAACAAAAAATTGAGGATCAATTTCAGTTTTTGCTGCTTTGACTACGTCTATAATTTGGTGCTCACCCGCATATTCTCTCGCAGTATTTTTATCCGCAGCAATTTTAGTAAGCGCTTTATCACCAGAAATTTTTGCCCAAAACTCAACAAATGCTGGCGCTGTTTGTGTAATTTCTAACTCAGTAGTTAAAGCATCAGTTAGTGTGAAAACCTGATTTGCACCATTGACTTTTAACTTGATTTTTTCTTCGCCAGTAAGACTTAGCGTCGCAATTAAATCAGCAACTAACTCAGCGTCGTTTTCAAACCAAACGCCTAACGCATCACCTACTTGGTAAGTTAAACCTGATTCACCTAAGTCAATTTCGATATGGCGAACATCTTTAGCAGAATCTCGACCCGTAATTTTTTGACTTAAAGAGAATTCAGCTTCAAATGGATTTTGTTTTGAATACTGACTTTCAGCGCCTGCAGTGGGTAAATCAATAACCGGTGCTAAACCTGCAGTAGATTGGGTAAGCTCGTCTTTTAAGCTTTCAACAATGCTTGCAGTCCAGCTTTCACAATCGCTGTCGTAATCTACGTCACAATCAACACGAGCAGTAACTTGTTTTGCGCCTAAGGCTTTTAAACGCTCATCAAAATCTTTACCCGTTTGACAGAAAAATTCATAGCTACTATCGCCTAACGCTAAAACGCTATAGCTAAGGTTAGGTAATTTAGGTGCTTTTTTACCTAATAAATACTCATGAAATTCAATAGCATCATCTGGTGCTTCGCCTTCGCCATTGGTACTGGCTACTATTAATAGGTGGCTTTCATTCTTTAAGGCTTTGGCTTTATAGTCAGCAATGTTTTTAAGTACAACATTGATACCGGCAGCTTTTGCACTTTGCTCAAGTTTGCTAGCGACACCTTTAGCATTGCCTGTTTGTGAGGCATATAAAATAGTTAAGGTCTTAGCAGTAACTGCTGGTGCAGACGGAGCGATTTGGGCATTATGGCCTTGTTCGCTTTTCGCTGCTAAATAACCACTTGCCCAAGCAAGTTGAAGTGATGAATAATCAGCAACGGTTTGTTGTAGTGAAGCTAATTGATTTGCATCTAAGGCACTACTATTGTTTGCTGAATTTGATGTATTTTGATTTAATAAGCGCTGCTCTGGCAACATAACTATTTTCACCCATGACAATTGATGAATGAAGAATAGACAAATTTCATTCAGATCAAAAGGAATAGATAGCGATTTTTTATTCCAAAATGGAATATACAATGATGAAAGGATTTTACTCTATGTTACGTGTATTGGATTGGGAGCATTGAGAAGGGTGATTTTAAATAAAAAATATAACTATTACCGCTTTAGTTTACTCTTTTTTTTAGTCTCGTCTGTGAGCATTAGTTATGCTTATGATAAGAAGTCAGCGAATATTTACACTTATAAATCCTCCTCAGGAGTCACATCCTTCTCTGATATCGAGCCACTTGATGTTGACTATAGTCGTTATCGCTTCGACTGTTATGCTTGTGAAGTTGATTCCTTAATTGACTGGCGCAAAGCAAAACTTTATCTACAGTCATATAGACATGACATAAATACCGCCGCGTTGAAATATGGCATTGACCCAGCTTTTGTTCGAGCTGTTATTCATGCTGAATCTCATTTTGATCCGCAAGCCGTGTCTAAGCAGGGGGCGGAAGGCTTAATGCAGTTAATGCCTGCCACAGCGAAAGAGCTTGGCGTTCGAAATTCGTTAAGTGCTCAGCAGAATATTAAGGGGGGCGTAAAGCATTTAGCGCGTTTGCTGAAAAAATATAAGGGTGATAATAAATTAGCGTCTGCAGCATACAATGCCGGAGAAGGCGCGGTTAAAAGGTATGGCGGTATTCCTCCTTATAAAGAAACCCAAGTGTATGTTGAGCGAGTGGAGATTTTACACCAACGTTATGGGCGCTTCTCTCATCTGAATAGATAGTTGCTACATTTATTTGAACATAAAAAAGCCGTTGATATTTTAAATATCTACGGCTTTTATCTTATATAGATTGAGCTTGCTTTTATGGCTGAGTTCTAAAAGTGAACCACTGCACCAGCAAAGAAACCGTCATAGGTTAAATCACTGTAAAAACCATCTAAATCATCTAATTCTAGTTTCACTGTGCGGTAACCAAGCGTTACATCTAAATCGACAGCAACATTGTCTAAAAGTGCATAGCTGACGCCAATTTGTGCATCATAAATAGTTTGATCGTCATAACTAATAAAGTTAGCTTCGGCGAAAACGTTTAAACCAGTAAGTGGTAAACCAATAATGGTAGAAACATAAGCCATCGGGATAATACCAGAGATATCAAGATCACTGCCGTTACTATCTGACTCTGAAACTTTAATGTAAGCGTCTAGGTCACGAGCAGTTAAACCAAAATCAAACGTTAACAAATCATTATCGAATACTTCGTAATAAAGCGTGTAATCAACAAAGCTAGCATCAAGCGTTGTATCTAATGTTGTGCCAACAGGATAAGTAACATCTTCAAAGGTAAAAGTATCTGTTAATTGAGTACCACCAACTGTATCAAGTGATGTTGATGCTATTTTAATATTAGGAATTAAAGGAATTGGATGCTCAAAAGCAACATAGAAGCTACCTTGATTTTCATCATCAAATTCAAATACTGACTGATCATCAGAGCCTTCACCAAAAGTACCGCTGGCATCATTTGACCAAATTTGGCCGCCGATATATAAACCTAATAAAGTATCGGCTTGAGCAGTACCGCACATCAGTGCTGCTAAGCTGCCAGCGAGTATAGTTTTTTTCATGTCATTATCCTTTGGTTAAAAGTTCATTTAAATCGATTAAAGCTGCATTTGCGCGAGAAATATAATTAGCCATCACCAATGAATGGTTGGCAAGAAGACCAAAGCCACTACCGTTTAAAATCATTGGGCTCCATATTGATTCTTGGCTTGCCTCTAGCTCGCGAATAATTTGCTGTAAGCTAATTTTGGCATTTTTGTTTTCTAATACGCTATTAAAATCTATCTCAATGGCTTTAAGTAATTGCAATAATGCCCAAGTAGCGCCGCGGGCTTCATAGAATACATCATCTATCAACCACCAACTTGTTTGTAGTTGTAAATGAGAGAAACCTTGGCTTGATTGTTCTGCAGGTTTATCACCGGCTAAATCGGTGTTCACTTGTTCACGACCAACACTCAAGCTTAAACGATGAGAATAACTACCTAAACGCTTTTGTACTTCTTCAATATAGGCACGTAGGTTATCGGCACGGGCATAAAACTGAGCCTTATTATTGCCATTGCTGCTGACCAATGCGGTACGATAAGCATACAGTTGCTTGATAGCTTCACCATATTCAGATTCAGCACTAGGTACCGCCCAACTTTCACTGTCGATATTAAAGCGGGGTTGTGCTTCAAGTAAATGCTTATTAACCAGTGATTGTGACTGTGAACGGCTGAAATCTTTACGCATAACTAAGGCTAAATCTCGTACCATTTCTAATACACCGAATTCCCAAGCAGGCATATTATCTAAAAAAAGCGAAGGAGGCATGATGTCATTCGATAAATAACCACCAGGCTTATTCAATAATGCTTCACTGACTTTTATTAAAGCTGTTGTGGTGGTATAGCCAACAACAGGGGCAACATTTTCAGCTTTAGCTGCTTGTGTTACTTCCGCGTGTATATTGATGGATGAAGGTGCAGTACTCCAATAAACACCAATGCCATATAGAAGAAAAAATATGCCAGTAAAGGCCCAGACAATTGATTTTGTAGAAAACATTGTTTTCATATCCACTCCAAGGATGAGGTTGTTAGTATTGTACTATTTATACTTAAGAACAGGTAATTGAATTTTAACTTCAGTGTCATTAGAAAAGTATAATGTTAATGGCATAACACTTTTCTCTTTAATAGGCTGCTTTAATGAAAAAATCATAAGGTGCAATCCAGAGGGTTGCAGCACTACTGTACTATTAGCTTTGATGGTAATTTCACCTACTTTACGCATACGCATCATACCATCAGCCATACTGTGCTCATGTATTTCAATGCGATCAGAGACTGTGCTGCTAACTTTTTGTAAGGTAATTGCTTTATTACTAGTATTGCGTAACGTCATATAAGAAGCGGTAACATCACTGCCGGGTATACTTGCTTTAACATAGCCATCGTTAACGGTAATTGTCTTTGCCGCGTAGACATTACTCATTATTGCGAACAATAAAGTGCAAAAGATAGCGACTTTTCTATAGTGAATATTTCTCATTGTAACTATACATCCCTGATAACAAGTATTATGGTCTGACTATACCGTATTGATAAACCTATGTAACTAAACTGGTGGCAAATGAATAATTTGATTTTAACGACAGAAAACCAAGGTGTTTTTACCATTACTTTGAATCGTACTGATAAAAAAAATGCGTTAACTAATGATATGTACAAACAACTTTGTCAGTATTTCGCCTACGCAGAGCAAACCCCAAGTGTTCACTGCCTGGTCATACAGGGTAACGAACAGTGCTTTTGTGCGGGTAATGATTTGCACGATTTTATTCAATGTTCTGCTGATGATGAATTAGCTGCCCTTGATTTCATTAAGGTATTGTCAGAATTTACTAAACCACTCGTCGCCGGTGTTGCTGGCGTAGCTGTGGGTATTGGCACTACATTATTATTGCATTGTGACATGGTCATTGCGGCCAATAATAGTAAATTTAAACTACCTTTTACCCAACTAGGCTTATGTCCGGAAGCGGGTTCAAGTTTGTTATTAACCCAAAAAGTAGGTCCAAATAAAGCCTTTGAATTAATGGTGCTTGGCAATACGTTTAATGCAGAGCAAGCATTGAGTTACGGCATTACAAACCAGACTTGTCAGCCTGAAGAATTGTTAGCACTTACCGCTGATGTTGCACAAACCATTGCCAACTTGCCTGTTGAATCAGTGATGACTAGCCGAAAGCTCATTCGTCAAGCAAATAAAACGGCATTAAGCCAGATTATGAGTGCAGAAAGCCAAGCATTTTCCCATTTGGTTAAATCGGATGAATGTAAAAATATTCTCGCTAAATTTTTCAAATAAAGGCCTGAGTTTAGTTTGGAAATTATAACTACTCTTATTGAGCACTAAGTGTATTGCCTAGTGCTTTTGTTTCGACTACTGTTATTTCGAGTAAAAAGCCAAATAACGACAGCCATTAATAGAATTGGCCAAAATATGCCGACAGTTACCATGGCAATACTGCCAAAGATAACCAAGCCAATAAAGATCATGCCACCAAAAACACTTAATACAATTCCTAGCGCGGCCACAACTAATACCACAACCACTAAGGCCGAAACCCCTATGGCTTTGAGTGGCTCAACAACTTCACCATCCAACATCACATGTAAGTCCATTAATTCCAACATGCCAACACCAAAAACATAGGTTAAGAAAATAGTCGCTAAAATGGCCAGTATTAAAGATTTAAAGAAGCTCATAGGTTCCTCACTTTTGACGAGATGAAAAATTATCTAGATTAATAGTACTTGCTGTTAGGTAACAAGATGCTTGCTACGACATAGGCAACACCGGTGACTACAGGTAACATAATCAGTGCAGCAATAGCGGCAATTCTCACAGCTAATCGAGGAAAGTCATAATGTTTGGCAATACCCGCACAGACACCTGTCAATTTCTTATTTGCAACGTCTTTGCATAATGTTTGACGAGCACTTTTTATACTTGAATATTCTCGGTCATATCTCATGGGAACTCCTTAGTTCTGGCAATCTTACTTTTACGTTGTTTCTTTAAAAATGATTGCCCTCGAAATTAACGAGGGCTTTTAGCTTTTTTATGGTGATGCTATTGAATTTAACCGTTAACGACTTTCTTTTTCATTTCAGCTAATTCCGCTTCAATGTTGTCGTCTTGTTCAAGTTCAGAAATCTGTGCTGATAAATCTTTATTCTCTGTTAAATCATAAGATTCAACTTGCGCTTCAAGATGATCAATTTTCTGTTGATAACGTTCAAATTTGGCCATTGCTTCATCAATATTGTGAACAACCGCTTTTTCCCTGACTTTTAACCTAACTTCCGCAGACTCTTGACGCAGGCGTAATGCTTCTTGACGTCGTTTGGCTTCGTTAAGCTTTTCTTGCAAGCGTTGTGCATCTTCTTGTATAGCAATTAATAAGTCAGATAATTGTGCATTTTCTTCATCGAGCTGAGTTAACTCAGCTTGGCATTTATGTTTTTGCGCCAGTGCTGATTTTGCTAAATCTTCACGGTCTTTATTTAAGGCAAGTTCAGCTTTTTCATGCCAGTGTGCAATGCCTTCCTGAGTCGCTTTAACTTTTCTTGCTAAGATTTTTTGTTCAGCAATATTTTTGGCTGCAGTTGAACGTACTTCAACTAATGTTTCTTCCATTTCGCCAATGATCAAACGAATCATTTTTTCTGGATGCTCGGCTTTGTCTAACATGCTGTTTAAATTTGCATTAACAATGTCGGTAAAACGGCTGAATAATCCCATAGTTTTCTCCTGCTTATTTTTGATACTTAATTTAATTATTTAGTTTGGTAATTTAATAACATGCAATTTAATTACATGTTATTAAGCTTGTTAAATGTTCTGTTAGTTACTTAGTTCGCTATCATCTTGAACGGCTGCTGTAGTTTGCTTTACTTGTTCTTCAGTAGTTAACCAAGTTGACGCATTCTCGAATGAAAAATTAACTGTATATTCTTCAATTCCTTTATTAATTGATTGCTGTAATTGCGTATTTAATTCAGTAATCATTTTCTCTCCTTCGGCAACAATAAAGTCGCTTACGGCTTTTTCAACATCAGGTAAAGGTGCTGCATTAGCGCTAGTGCTTAGCGTGGCACCCATTAAAGATCCGACAAGTATTAATGCAAGGCTTACGTCTTTAATTTTGCTGCTAGTATTTTTAGTCATGTTAAATATGCTCATAATAAATTCCTTCTTCTCTTTGTATTAGTTGGTTACGTTGTAGTGCTTGTTTTCTATTTGGATGTTAAACATCGCTTGGTATGTCATAGCTATTACAAGTGCTGTGCCAAAGCGTAATGTTTTTTTAAGTTATTGATAAATATCGAATATAATGTTTTGTGTTGATTGCATGAAAATCAAGCAGAAGAAACTATTTTAATTTTTTAGTTAAATTGACCATGAAAATAGTCTATTTGACCATGTCGGTTTTTGTTGTCGTTATTATTTTGTTTATTCTTTAGACAATTTAATACTTGCAATTAAATAGACGATCGGTCTAAAATTGGTTCATGCAATTAGATATGAGTAAAAAACGAAGAGGTCGACCGCCTAAGTCTGGTCGAGATACCACTAACACCAAAACTGAATTAATCAGTAGTGGCGTTGAACACTTTACGCAATTTGGTTTTGCTTCATCAGGTTTAGACCAAATATTAAAGAAAGTATCTGTGCCTAAAGGATCTTTTTACCATTACTTCGCCAATAAGGAAGTCTTTGGCTTAGCGGTAATTGATTACTACAACAATTACTTCAGTCGCAAGCTTGATTCACATTTAAAAAATGATCAGCTAGCTCCCGAGCAAAGATTACTGAGTTTTGTTGAGGATGCTAAAGCGGGTATCGAACGATATAATTTTAATCGTGGTTGTTTAGTCGGAAATCTGGAACAAGAGATTGCCGTTTTACCTGATAGCCATCGTGAAAAATTAATTATGGTGATGCAAAGCTGGCAAAATAAAATTTCTGACCACCTCAATGTGCTTTGCCCTGATGCTGAGCAAGAAGAACGGCACTCGTTGGCAGAGTTTTTTTGGATTGGTTGGGAAGGGGCGGTTAGTCGCTGTAAATTAGTACAAACAACTCAACCGATTGATCTTTTTATTAATCATTACTTACTGTTGTTAAAAAAATAATTTTTTATTAATTAATAGACGATCGGTCTATATTGGAGGTTCATATGTTTAAATGTTTACTGGTAAATAAAGATGAAAATGGCTACAAAACATCGATCACTGAATTAGCTGAGGAAAGCTTATCCCAAGGTAATGTTTCTGTAAAAGTCCTTTATAGCACGCTTAATTATAAAGATGCGTTAGCTATTACTGGGAAAGCTCCAGTAGTAAGAAGCTTTCCTATGATACCTGGCGTTGATTTCAGCGGTATTGTTGAGCACAGTGAAAGTGAAGAGTTCAAGGTTGGTGATAAGGTATTACTTAATGGTTTTGGTGTTGGTGAAAAGCATATGGGTGGTTTATCACAAAAAGCGAAAGTAAACAGTGATTGGCTAATTCCTTTACCAGAAGCTATTTCACCTTTACAGGCAATGTCAATTGGTACGGCAGGTTATACTGCTATGTTATGTATTCAAGCATTGGAAAAAAGCGGTATTAGCCCGCAAAGTGGTAAAATCCTTGTGACAGGTGCCACAGGTGGTGTTGGTAGTTTTGCAGTAAAATTACTCGCTTTAATGGGTTACTCAGTTGTCGCTTCAACAGGAAGCAGTAAACAACATGATTATCTATATGATTTAGGCGCGACTGAAATCATTGACAGAGAAGAATTATCAACGCCGGGTAAACCGTTAATGAAAGAGAAATGGGCAGGCGCAATTGATTCTATAGGCAGTCATACACTGGCGAACGTTTGTGCAAGCATCCAATACGGTGGTGCGGTCGCTGCTTGTGGTTTAGCGCAAGGCATGGATCTACCTGCCACTGTTGCGCCATTTATTTTAAGAGGCGTTTCCTTATTAGGTGTTGATAGTGTTATGCGCCCTAGAGCAGATAGAGTAGCAGCATGGAAAAAATTAGCTGAAATTTTACCTGCAACGGAAATGGAATCGATAGCAGAAGTGATCAGTTTAGAAGCCTCTATTGATGTAGCTGATAAGTTACTTAAGGGTGACGTAACAGGCCGTGTTGTTGTTGACGTAAATAAATAGTCGACAAATTAAATAGACTCTACTATTTCCGTAAAAATGCCGCTAACGTAAAAACTTACCTCAGCGGCATTGAATGTCAGTGTTATAGCTACTACCTTATGTTGATATTACTTTTCTTGATGGAATCACTATGACTCACCCTATTATCGAAGACCTTGCTTACCGACATACGGTAAAAAAATACGACGCGACCAGAAAAATTCCTCAGGCAGATTTAGATGTCCTGTATGAAGCTATGCGCCTTTCTGCTTCGTCGATTAACTCACAACCATGGAAATTTGTTGTGCTAGAAAGCGATGAAGCGAAAACACGTATGAGTAATACATTCGCTAATATGCACCATTATAATCAACCGCATGTATTTGATAGCTCGCAGGTTATTTTATTTGCTTATAACCCAAAATATAATCGTGATGATTATGCCAGGGTAGTAGATAAAGGTATTGTCGATAAGCGTACAGCGCCAGAAAAACGCGAATCAGCCTTTGGAGGCTTCCTTTTCGCTGAACTTAATACCAGTGATACAGGTGATACCAGTACGTGGACCAAAGCACAAACTTACCTAGCGCTAGGGAATACATTACATATACTTGCTCGACTCAAGATTGATTCTACCCCGATGGAAGGCATTGATATTGATCTGGTCAACAAAGAGTTTAGTAAAGAGCTTGATGGCTACCAATGTGATGTTGCCTTGGCGATTGGTTATCATCACCCAGAAGATGATTTTAATGCCAAGTTACCAAAATCCCGTTTAGCGCTAAACGATGTTTTGGTGCGTATTTAGTCTTTGTGAAGAGTGAATAACTCAGAAAGAACAACAGTCTCAAGTCATGAATAAAATGAGTCATTCCTGTAAATAAGGTAGCAAAGACATTCTTTGCTACCTTATCTCGGTTAATCGTTGTGAATAATTGGAGTTAAGTCGTTTTTTCAGTACAATAATGATTCTTTCATTATTCGTTTCCATGGCTATGCATTCAATCCAAAATTACTCCCTAAAAAGTCATAACAGCTTTAATCTTAAGGCGAGTTGCTCACGCATCTATTTCCCAAGCTCTTTGGCAGAATTACAGCAATTACCTGATTTATCTGCTGAAAACTTCTATATCTTGGGTGACGGTAGTAATACCTTGTTTGTTGAATCTCAAGCGCCCATTATTATTCAGCCAAAATTCAATGGTATCAATATTCTTGAACAAGATGACCATTTTGTTGTTACGGTTGGCGCGGCAGAAAACTGGCATGACCTCGTGTGTTTTTGTCTAGAGCAAGGTATTTATGGCTTAGAGAATTTAGCCTTGATACCCGGTAGTGTTGGTGCAGCACCCGTGCAAAATATTGGTGCTTATGGCGTAGAATTTGCCAATTTTTGTCAAGAAATACAGTGGTATGAATTTGAAAGTAAAACACTACACTCATTGACTAAACAAGCTTGCCGTTTTGCCTACCGCGATAGTATTTTTAAACAGGAACGTTATAACAAGGGGTTAATTACTCAGGTGATTTTTAACTTTCCGAAAGCCTGGCAAGCCAACCTTTCGTACGCGGGATTAGATATTCTTGCAAAAGAGAGCACAGCTAAGCAGGTAATGGCGCAAGTCATTGCATTACGCAGTAGTAAGTTACCTGACCCAAAAGATTTACCTAATGCGGGAAGCTTCTTTAAAAACCCTGTCATTAATGAAGCAGACTTTGCTCAATTACGACAGCAATATCCAAAAATCCCTCATTATCCACAAAAAAATGGTGAGATAAAGTTGGCAGCTGGTTGGTTAATAGAGCAAGCTGGATTAAAAGGCTATCGCCATGGTGGCGTTGGTGTTCATCAGCAACAAGCCTTAGTTTTAGTCAATTATGACAGTGACCAAGGTACAGATATTATTAGTTTAGCCAAGTATATTCAGCGAAAAGTAGCAGAAAAATTCTCAGTACTCTTAACACCTGAAGTGCGCATGATTACCCATAAAGGTGAGAGCTTCTTCTCATCGTTAAGCGATAGTAATCCAATTGACGATATTCATGCTAGCAGAGGTCAAGTCGATGACTAAAGCCGTTAAAGAGCACTTAGTTAAATCATTAGCCGCAGGCCAATTTGTCTCAGGACAATTGCTCGGTGAACAATTAGGCATCAGCCGAACGGCTATCGCTAAACATATTAAAGTTTTAACTGAAATAGGCTTAGATATATACAGCGTCACTGGCAAGGGTTACAAGCTGGCGCAACCGCTGCACCTTTTAGAGAAAGATAAAATTATTAGCTTTCTGGCTGATGAAGCAAAAACGCAGGCTACAAAGCAAAGCGACTTCCCCTTGATTGAAGTGCATAGCTTAATTGATTCTACCAATGATTATTTAATGAGGCGTTTACCTAATCAAGTAATATCTGGCCAGGTTTGCTTAGCCGAATATCAAAGTGCTGGACGAGGTCGACGAGGTCGACAGTGGATCTCTCCTTTTGGATCGCAAATATACTTGTCTATGTACTGGTACTTAGAACAAGGCTTATCAGGGGCTATGGGGTTAAGTTTAGTGACAGCATTAGCGGTTAGCGATGCAGTAAAAGCCCACAGTAATGTACAAGTTCAGTTGAAGTGGCCGAATGATATATATCTTGATGGCGTAAAACTCGCGGGTATCTTGATTGATCTTGAAGGCCAGGCGTTAGAGCCAAGCCATTGTGTTATTGGCATAGGTCTAAATTTACATATGCCAGTGGCAGCCGGAAAATTAATTGAACAAAAATGGACCGACTTACAATCACACAGTAAAGTCAAAATCGATAGAAATGGACTCAGTGCGCAGTTGATTCGTTGTTTACGACAGCGACTGCAGCAACATCAACAAGTGGGTTTAGTACCCATGTTAGAAGAGTGGCATGCTCATGATGCTTTTCTAAATAAGCGGGTAAAATTGATTACTGGCGAACGAGTAACTCACGGCATATGTCGAGGGGTTAATAATCAAGGTGCTTTACTGTTAGAGGTGGATGGACAAGTTAAACCTATCTACGGCGGTGAAGTCAGTCTCAGGATGGACGAATGATCCTTTTAATTGATATCGGTAATAGCCGAACAAAATATGTACATCTGATTAGCGGTGAATTGTCAGCGACTACCCAGCTAAATAATGATGATTTTTCTGCGCAATATTTTGTTAAATACTTCAGCCAAGCTAGTCAGATCATCGTTGCTAATGTCGCTAAGTCGGCCTTAACCGATGAACTTTCGACTTGGTGCGCACGACAAAAAATTAGCTATAAACAAGTGCATAGTGAACAGCAAAAAAACAAATTAATTTCAGCGTATCAAGAGCCAATGACCTTAGGTATCGACCGCTGGCTCGCATTGTTAGGCACTATGCACCTTTTTTCTCAAGAGAATGTATTAATAATAGATGCAGGCACAGCGACTACGGTTGATTTATTGGCAGCTAATGGAGAGCACCAAGGCGGCTGGATATTAGCGGGTATTAATGCGTTATTTAGCAGTATTTTAAGTCATAGCACCTTGGTTCATGCAAAAAATAAGACAACGCCTAGCTTAGCATTTGGCGCTAACACGTCTGATAATGTTAATAACGCCTGTTGGGCTGCAACGTTAGGCATGATTGAGCGAGCCCTCGAGCAAGCACAGCAATTAGGTGAAATTAATCGCATTATATTAACAGGTGGTGATGGTAAGGCGTTAACAACGCTATTGTTAGCACAAACAACTGAAAATATTTTAGCGGTAGAAAATATTCAATTTATCGATAACCTTATTTTCTTCGGTCTGCAGGAATACGCATAATACCAAGCGGTTAAGTCCGATTGGTATGAAATAGCGTTGCAATTTGTCATAGTGAAATGAAATAAGCAGTTATCTTTTATATATTTTAATTAGATTAAACACAGTTAGGAATGATCATGAAAGCAGGAATTATTGGCGCAATGGAGCCAGAAGTTGCCATTTTAAAAGAAAAATTAATCGATGCTAAAAGCACAGAGCATGCAGGTTACACTTTTCACCAAGGCCAATTAGACGGTAGTGATGTCGTTATTGTTCAATCAGGGATCGGTAAGGTTGCAGCGGCGCTAGCAACTGCAATTCTGATTGACCGTTTTAAAGTAGATTACGTGGTTAATACTGGATCTGCTGGTGGTTTTGATGCGGCATTAAAAGTAGGTGATATTGTTGTAAGCTCGGAAGTTCGCTATCACGATGTTGACCTTACGGCGTTTGGTTATGAAATAGGCCAGTTACCCGCTAATCCCGCAGCATTTTTGCCACACAGTGATTTAGTCGCAGCAGCAAAGAAAGGTATTGAACAATTAAGCCAAACAGCTGGCGAAAGCATTAAAGCGATTGTAGGATTGATCACTACAGGGGATACCTTCATGACTAAAGAAGAAGATGTTGCTAAAGCACGTGCTAATTTCCCTACGATGGCAGCAGTTGAAATGGAAGGTGCTGCAATAGCGCAAGCGTGTTTACAGCTAAAAACGCCTTTTGTTGTTATACGTTCACTCTCCGATATTGCGGGTAAAGAATCACCACACACCTTTGAAGAGTACCTAGAAACAGCGGCGGTTAACTCATCGCAACTTGTACTAAATATGTTAGGTCAACTTAAAGGTAAAGTGCTTAGCGCAGCCTAAGTTATCTCCCGAAAACTGAAAAGGATAATTAATGACAGCACTCACTGAGTTAACGCCTTTTACCTATCATGTGTTAATTCTCGTGGTAGTGCTGGTCATTAAATTTATCGTCAGTCATTTCATTGCACATGAGCCATTACGTTTTTTTCAATTCTATTGCGTACAGTTAGGTCAAAAGGTTAATAACACTAACAATAGTACACAGCATCAAACCATTGCTGGCCTCTTAGCTTTATTAATCACATTGGTTCCTATCGTTATTATCCTATGGTTATTCGCTGACTTTGTTGCCGTTGATTATGTCTGGCAAGGATTATTACTTTACCTTGCGCTAGGTAGTCTAAATCTAGGACAAATAAACGTTAGCATTGCGCAAGCGTTAGTCGCGAAGCAAAACTATTTAGCAAAACAAACCCTTAAGCCACTTTTGTTACGAGAAACAGAACAACTGTCACAAGTAGGATTAAGTAAAGCGTCTATTGAAATGCACTTACTTCGCAGCTTGCAACAGATATATGTCGTCAGCTTCCTTTTTCTTATTTTTGGACCCTTAAGCGCATTTAGCTACCGACTGATACTAGAAATGCACTATTGTTGGAATACTAAATTAGGGCCATATAAACATTTTGGTTTTTATAGTCAGTTGTTTATCCAGCTTGTTCAGTGGTTACCAAGCCGATTAATATCATTATTGATATTACTCAGTTCGTTAGGGCAGGGAAGTGTATTGTTTTGGCGCTTAACTCGAGGTCATATTTTTAAACTGAATAATGACTTTTATATCGCTGTGCATGCCTTTTCGCTAGCGGTGAGACTTGGCGGAGTTGCTATGTATCAAGGGAAAAAACTACGCAAGGCTGCTTTTAACGATCTTGGTAAGCAACCCGAGCCATGCGATATTATTAAAGCAAATCGAAAGGTGACTTTCTCTATCTTTAGTAGTGTGTTTTTACTGGTGTTGTTAGCACTGAGCTGGCAATTGACAATGCACAGCTAGCCACTAAATTGGACTTTATAGTCATGATACTTCAAGATATGAGTTTTTAATTCCAGCTGAATTCTGCATCTTGAGGTAGCCTGAATAGACATGAATGACTTATTATTTTATTTAGATATTTTCGGTGTTATCGTTTTTGCCTTATCAGGTGCACTGATGGCTGGTCGCTATCAGCTTGATCCTTTCGGTGTTGTGGTGCTGGCCTCAGTTACTGCGGTGGGCGGTGGTACCATTCGGGATGTTATTTTACAGACGCCAGTTTTTTGGGTAGAAAAACCCTACTATCTCTATGTTATTTTAGCGACTGCAATACTCACTATTGTGCTAATAAGACAACCAAAACGAATTCCAAAACGTTTTTTACTGATTGCCGATGCTTTAGGTTTGGCTTTATTTGCCGTTTTAGGTACACAAAAAGCACTTTACTTGGGCGCACCAATTCCTGTTGCTGTTGTGCTAGGTACTATTACAGGGATTGCCGGCGGCATGATCCGTGATGTTTTATGTAATGTAATCCCGATGATTTTACGCGAGGAAATTTATGCGCTGGCGGCAATGTTAGGGGGCAGTTTATTTATTTTATTACGTGGGCTAAATTGGAGTGATACTCACGCGATGACTGTTTCGATTTCTGCTGCATTGGCCTTACGCTTAGCAGCTATCTATTGGCACGTTTCGTTACCGGCTTTTCATATTGTTGAAAAGCCCAAAAAAGAAAAAGATAAGCCGGTAGAGAAAGAATAAATGACCGGATTCCCACCGCGCTATCTGATTCTTCGGATCACTTAAGAAAAAGCAAAATAAAAGCCAGTACTGTCAATCAGTACTGGCTTTTTTCATACGCGATGATGCTATTGTGCTAAACGTTACTAACTAAAAGCTAACGCTGACCTTCACATAACCACGTCGGCCATGTAAGTCATACGTCATTACATCAGTATTAGCATCATTCCATGAGGTCAAGAAAGGCGCCTTTTTATCAAATATATTATCGATACCTGCAGAGAGGCTGACATCATCAGTTAAATAATAACTGCCTTGAATGTCGTGATAGAAAATACTGGGCACTGAACTGCCAATAGGACCACCACCATTGGCATCATCCGCGGTACCAATGTAGCGTATAGCATAGTAAGTGCCCCAATCTTCTGCTTGTACGGTAAAACCTAAATTAGCACGCCATTCGGTATAGCTGCCCTGATCTTCAGTGATCAGACCCAATAATTCATGGACCGCTTGCCCTGGCAATGGCTGATTCTCATGGTTAAGTAGGTGGGTCGCTTCTAAATCGACCTTAGTTGTTAAATTAAACAGTGATCCTTGGTATTGCACATTGAAATCTATGCCGCTGACTTTTTCCCACGCCGCATTCACAGGACGTTGATTTAGCGAGGTCACTTGCTTACTAACACTATGGCGCTCAAAGCTACTACAGTAATCACTGTAAGCGACAGGGTCGGTATAACAAAGTTTAAGTACATCAGAGCCATTGACCGAGGTAATAGCTTCTTCAACTTCTATATCAAAATAATCAACAGTTGCTGATAATCCCTCAACAAAACTTGCTTGCCATACAAGGCCCACTGTTAATGTTTCAGCAGACTCAGGTTCTACTTCAGGGTTACCACCTACAGAGGTTAGCACCGTCGTTCCATCTTGTACAAAATCAACCGCAACGCCATCAGCTAAGCAATTTGCCGCGATATCGCCAGTAGCATTTTCACAAGGATCAATAGTGCGCAGGTTTTCGGAATTGGTGCCACCAAATTGCTCGGTTAACATAGGTACTCTGAAAGCCGTTGATTTCACACCACGTAACATTAAACTATCGATAATTTGCCAAGTTAAGCCAATTTTGTAAGTCGTTTTATCACCAAAGGTACTGTAATCAGCATAGCGAGTGGCTACTTCAGCATTAAGTGATTTAACAAAGGGTAAATCGGCGAGTAAAGGCACCGAAAACTCTGCGTAGACTTCATTGACGTCATAATGACCATTAATACTATCTTCTCCGCCATTACGTAGTACCGTTGAATCTGGATTACGCCAGCCACTTTCGTATCTACTTTCAAGTCCGGCAGCAAAAGCTAGCGTACCCGCAGGTAATTGAGCAATGTCACCGGTAAGGTTTAAGGTAAATGATTTGAGTTCATTGCCACCATTACCTTCGCGACGATATTTTACGTAATCAATTACTTCCGGGCTTAACTCTCCGACTCCAAACCAATCACCACAAGGAATACTCGCACCAACATCAGAACTACAAATGTTCTCATCAAGAGTTTGGCTCGCTTTTTCCTTATCTAAATCGAAGGTCCAACCATCGTTACCGGTATTACGGCTATAGTTATAGGCCATGTCCCAGTGCCAATCGTTACTGAATTCACCATTTAGCCCTAAAACAAGGCGTGTGGTATGAGTTTCTTGAAAAAAGAAAGGAGCGCCAAGTTCGGTATTACGACGTTTTGTAAGCTCAAGATCTTGTCCTGTTGGATTATAAATAAAATCTTTAGAGACTTTAATGCCGCCTATGCTTCGAGGGGTAACAATCTGTTCAGATTGGCGGTTGCTATACATGGCTTCGGTAAATAAATTAACTTGCTCTGTTAATTGATAATTAAGCGTTGTTGCTAAGTTAATACGTTTACTCGGACTGACTGCATTTAAGTAAGGTATCCAAGTAAAGGCATGCTTGCTACTGTCGTAAGTTTCATAGCTATTTCCATCACCTTGAGGGTTTTGGTTAAATTGCACACTTTGACCATCAGCCAGTAAAGCACGTCCACCTTCGGTTGAGGAGCTACCAAAACAAGCTAGTTGGCTGGTACCATCATCGTTAACAATCTCAGACTTAGCACAATCGATTCTATCAGATTGTCTTACTGCCTCGGTATTTACGTAATTAGCACTGAAAACGAAATTACCTCGATCAAATGACGAACCAATATTTAAACTCAATTCTTGATGTTCACCATCACCTTCGTCAGAAGCGCCCGCTTTGGCAGTAAACGTAGCACCTTCAAGGTCACTCTTGGTAATGATATTAACCACACCGGCTACTGCATCGGCACCATAGATGGCAGAAGCACCATCTTTTAAAATATCGATGCGCTCAATTAGCCCTGTGGGAATAGTGTTCAGATCTACTGAGCTGTTTGCGCCAGTGCCGCCATTAACCATACGTCTACCGTTAAGTAATACCAGCGTACGTTTAATGCCCATACCACGTAAATTTACTTGTGCAGTACCATAACCGCCACTGGTCCAGTATGCATTAGTGGCGTTACCAGCGACACCCGCTGAAAAAGGCATACGTTGCAATAAGTCTTCAACATTGACTATGCCTGTCAGCGCTATTTGTTCGGCGGTGATAACGCTGATTGGGCTGGCAGTTTCAAAATCTGGTCGTTTGATGTGAGAGCCAGTAATGGAGATCTTTTCAATTTCTTCACCCGCACTATTCTCCTGCATATTTGCATAAGCATGGGAACTGTTGAACGCCATCAGTATGGCGGTAAATAAGAGGGATTTTTTCATGGGGAAGCACCAAGCTAAATAAAGTCACTCGTGGTTGTCACGAGCTAAAAAGGTGCCGGAATTTTATCAGTTACAAACAATTACGTAGTGTGACATATTGCCGCAATTAGTGGGTATGGTGGCTTATTGGCCAGATTTTTAATGCTACTGGCTAAACGTTTTGTTCATCTGCACTTGTATGTCATCGTACCAATTATCAGTAATGGTAACTGCAGGTAAAGCCTCTATTTCAATGGTACCCGAAGTCGCCGTTTTACTTGATTCATTATAAACATCTAAGATGTTTTTAATGACAACGGGCTGCGCTTTTAGTTTAAGCTTTTCAACCAGTAATTTTGCACCGGCTTCAAAGGGTTCAATTTTTCCTGATTGTGAGCGTGTTCCTTCAGGGAAAATAATTACCTTCTTGCCTTTGCAAACCTTTACATCTTTCAATAATTTAATAATGGCACGATTGTCTTTTTGATCAACAGTAATATGGCCAACTCTATCGACAATACGAGAAACAGGCCACTTATCCATAATACCCGTTCGGCCAATAAAACGAATATCATTACCTACGACTTGCTCAAGAGAGAAAATATCAAACATACTTTGATGATTAATAATTAAAATATCAGTATCAGTATCTATAGTACCAGTAAGGTTCACACGAGCGCCAACACTGCGCATAATCAGCGAAGTAAAAAGTCGGCGGAATCGGTTAAATCTCATTCCGTGGTGCTTAGATAAAGACAAAGCGACAGACTGGGCTGCGATAGCAACATACATTTTGTATTTTTTAAAATAGAAGGCAAACATGAATATTCTTCAGAAGCTAACGTTAAGCTTCAATCCCCCAGCCATCAGTGTAACCATTAAACTGAGTAACAATTTTATCAAAAGCTTCTTCTTGGCTAACAATAGCTTCGTGTGATGGTGTCATAGTAATGGTGCAGTCTACATCCCAAACATTAGGTGTTTCATCAGGGTGTAAGTTGCATTTAACTTCGGGCAAGTGCTCTTTTATATGATCAACCATAGCCTGTGCTTGGCTTTCTTTTTCAAACAAATGAAAAAATATCACATCATGTGATTGGCTCAAGTCTATACCTGCTTGGTGCATTTCGGCTAATACTTGGCCTGTTTCGTCATCTGGGTAGTTCATATAGGAGTAGGGTTCTTAAGTGATATTAATGGAAGCATTATAAATCGGTATAAGCGGCTTGAATAGAGCTTGAGATAAATAAATATTTTTATGCCTCATTTTAATTTACAGGATATTGAGTCAGCATGGTATTAACCGCTTCCATCGTTTTTTCATTTTGTATTGTGCTGTTATCTTTTGCTTCGAAATCTAGCGGATAAATACTGCGCCACACTGAACGATTACGTTTGGGATCGACTAAATCGATAATTAAACCACCTGGATAAATAGACCACTCATCGTTGTTTTGTTGCCAAGTATTCGCTTTTAAACAGTGTGGGCAAAATAAAACTACTTTATTATAATTCTGGTAATCTTGTCGTTTACCTTTCACTAAATAATAAGTGACTATGATGTCTGCATCTTTAAGGTCACCATAAACAAATTCTTGAGCATTTAGGCTCTTCTCAATTGCTAATTCAATACGATTTCGCTGTGAATGGCTCAGACTTTGGCTATCAAAAAAATTTGAATCACTAGCATAAAAACTGTAAGTTTTTACCTGAGAAAAATCAAAGCTAGTATGATAAATCACAGGGTTGTTCATTGAGCTACAACCAGATAAAGTTAAGAAAAATAGACAGAGTAGCAATAATTTTATCGGTAATGTTAGTACCATAAGTTAGTCAACACAGAGTAATGAATACAATAGAAGTAAAATGATAGCCTAACAACTGGCTTAAGGTTTGAACAGGGAAACCGACAATATTATCAATTATCAACGCTTTTTAACCTTGAGCTGCATTATTTACATAAAAGAATAAGGATATTTAATGATTAAAAGTACTTACAAACAGCTATTTATTGGTGCATCACTCATCGCGATGAGTTTTGTTTCGTTAACGGCACAAGCACAATCATCGGTTTGGAAAGTCAGCAAAGGCAACGACCATATTTTTATTGGCGGTACGGTGCATATTTTACCTCCGTCAGAATTCCCTTTACCTAAAGAGTTTGAACAAGCTTATAAACAAAGCGACAGCATAGTATTAGAAGCTAAACTACCTGATGCCAGTGATACCGAATTTCAACTGAATATGATGCAACAAATGACGTATGGTCATGGCAAAACAATTAGCAGCTTTTTAACAGCGAAAACGCAACAGCAACTCAGCGATTATGTTGCCAATTTAGGTGTAGATTTGGCAATGTTTGAGCATTTTAAACCAGGATTTATGGTTACCATGCTGGCGTTATTAGAAGCGCAAAAAGCACAGTTATCTGGGGAAGGTGTTGATATCTTTTATAGCAAACAAGCTAATAGAGATAATAAAAGCATCGCCTACTTGGAAAGTGCAGAGTTTCAAATGAATATGATTGCTGATATGGGCATTGGTGATGAAGATAGTTTCATCAAATCAAACCTTGAGCAGATGAAAGACTTTAAAGCCATGTTTACAGGTTTACTTAAAGCATGGCGTGTAGGTGATGAACAGCAGCTTAATCAATTGGCTATTATGCCTATGAAGGATGATCCTAAAACGTTCAAAAAATTACTAACAGATAGAAATCGCACTTGGATATCACATATAGATCGCATGTTTGCTGACAACGGTAAAAGCACAGATAAAGAATTTGTCTTAGTAGGTGTCGCGCATCTAGCAGGAGATAAAAGTGTATTAACGTTATTGAAAACTAAAGGGTATCGTGTCGAAAAATTGTAATATCATTGAACCCCATTTATATACAAAATAAATGGGGTTCTCTTATTCTCTCTTTACCAAAGACTGTCTTGGTTTACGTCTTTAAAGCTAAGTACTTTACCGCCAAACTCATCGGCAAACGCTTGCGCATCTGATTGTAAGCTAAAGCTTGCTAGGGTTTTCCCCATTGCCCCTGTTTTTTCAGAGCCAGTAACAAACCAAGCCGTTTTCGCATCAATAAAATATTTATCATCAATACTGTCACTGCCCCAAGGCATTTTACTCATATCATGCACCAATATTTGACTGACATTACGCGTGTTTTCTGGGTCTAAATAATAGCTAAACATGTCTCGAGTAGAGCAAAACTTAAAGACTTTCTCACCTTGCTCTTTTCTGAATACTTCACCTTTTGGACCATCAAAATTGGTGATAAGCATGCCACATAAATGACATTCATCGCTGCTTTCCATGGCAACCGCTTTATGAATAACGGCCTGTTGTGCTGAATTATCTGAACAAGCAGAGATGATGATCAAACAAAAAAGTGCACCTAGGGTTTTAAAAATAGCTAACATTACAGTTTTTTCCTTTTGAAGATTAATATGGCAATGGATAAGGGTAAGATAACCCAAGCAAACAAAGCGGTGAACAGCTGTACTTGTGAGAGGCTGGCATTAATGGCAACGGCAAGAGCACCGTTCACATCACTACTATCAAGCCCTGAAAGGTTAACTAAACGGAAGATATCCGCAGGGTTCAGCATCATCAATTGCGTTAAACCAGCTTGGCTAATACCTTGTTCAACGCCAACAAGTAATGCTAATAAGGCTAAATCAAAAGCTAACGCAAATAAGAACCAGGTAATTAAAGCAAAACCAGCGGCTTTAGATTTTTCACTTACCGATAAGCTGATTAAATATGAAATGGCAGTAAAGCTTAAGCCCAGTAAAATCGCACTCACTATAAAGACTGAAAAGCTCGTTAATACTTGAATATCATCGAGTTGAAAATACAGCAAAACCGCTGATGAGCCAAAACCAAGTAAGGTTGCTAGCGCAATGATACTGCCTTGGCCGATAAACTTGCCCAGTAATAATTGGCTTTTACTTAACGGATAGGTCAATAGTAAAAGCAAGGTGCCACTTTCTTGCTCACCGACAAAGCTATCGTAGCTCAGCAGTAAAGCAATAAGCGGAATAAGAAAAACAGCTAAACTGGCTAAACTGGCAACAGTTGTTGAAAGTGAGGCAACACCAACTGCTCCCGAAGCCGCAGCACCAAAGTAAGTCAAACCAATAGACAGTAGTGCAAAAATGAGTGTAATAGAAATTAACCAACGATTTCTTAAACCATCGTGAAATTCTTTATTGGCAACGGTTAATATTTGTTTCATTAGCCTTGCACTCCTGGTGTTTGCGTAGAAGGTGTTTGAGCAGAGCTTTCATGTAAAGAAAGGAAGTGCTGATAAACTTGCTCTAAATTGGCGGTTTCTACTTGTAAGTCATCTAAGCCTTCGTGGCTAAGGAGTTGCTTTAACACGTCGATTTTTTCCTTTTCAGGTACCAATAAAGTATTCGGACATTTGGCTGTTAAAAAACCATTAAGCTTACTATCGTTGACCACTGAGCCGTTTAGTCCAAAGGGTTTGATAGCAACAGGCAATGCTGCTTGTTGGCGTAACTCGGCTAAAGTGCCCATCGCTAATAATTGTCCAGTTGATAAAATCATTGCACGGTCTATATGTTGTTCAACACCAGGTAAAACATGAGAACATAAAATGACACTCGACCCGTTAGATTTTAATTGATCCACGGTTTTATAAAAATCACGGGTAGCAATAGGATCTAAGCCAACGGTTGGTTCATCAAGTAATAATAACTTTGGCTCACCGATAAATGCTTGGGCTAAACCTAAACGCTGACGCATACCTTTTGAATAGGTTTTTACTTGTCTTTTCATCGCATGGGTAATACCCACCTGCTCAAGTAAATCAATGGCTTGTTTTTTATTGAAACCTTTTAATTTTGAAAAATAGGTTAATACTTCTAAACCAGTAAGCTGTTCATAAAAACTCACATTTTCAGGTAAATAACCCACTTTACTTCGACAGTGCCATGCTTCCTTTGAATCAGGGGCCATGCCCATGACTTCAACTTTGCCGCGACTTGGAGAAATAACGCCTAAGATAAGCTTCATCATGGTGGTTTTACCGGCACCATTATGGCCAAATAAACCCATAACCTCACCTTGATTCAAGTGCATTGTTACTGATTTTAACGCATCAAGTTGCTGGTAACTTTTACCTGCATCAGTTAGTGATACTAGTGGAGTACTCATAAAATTATTCCTTCAAGCTTGCGCTAGTAGTGTTTGTTGACTGCGCAGAATTACTTTTTGTAAGGGTCGGTGCTGTAAGGGTTTGCTCGTTTTTTGATAAACTTGGGGCGCTCATTAATGGAAAGCTATCTTTAACGCCCGGTGGTTTAAGTACCGGAAATTGCCTTTGTACCCAGCGTAAAATTAAAATAGCAGGGCTGTCCATAATCATTTTCATTTCAGGGTATTGCCAGACGAGTTTATCTATACCGTCGTTGGGTTCAAAAATGGTATCACCGATACCATCATTACCCATGTCCCAGCCTAAATAATTACTCCAGTAATTACCTCGACCGTCTTTACTCCACTCTTGTTTTTTATTGGAAACATACTTAACTTGGGTGGGGTTATTGATAAAACTATTGCCGAATATTTTAATTTTTTCAGAACCAGCAGTAAGATGAATACCTATTTCTGCGGTATCGATAATATTGTGTTTTATTGTGTTGTAGCCTGAGTTATAAACAAATAAACCTTTGCCATCGCGGCCAAGCACTTTGTTTTCAGGTTTGGTCCACACGCCTTTAATATGGTTATAACTAAAAGTAGACTGAGTAATAAAATTGAGTAAGAAACCGTAATCTTCACTATCTGTAGTTTTATTGCCGGTAATGGTCAATCGACGCGAACTCATTAAGGCATAACCTGCACGAGTATTGTAAGCAATATTGTTTTTTACGGTATTGTCATAGGAATACATATAATGAACGCCGTAACGTAAATCATGCATGGTGTTTTGTTCAATAAGATTATTTTGACTTGAGATAACATAGACACCATCACGGGTTTCATAAACTTCATTGTTATACACGTGGCTATGGGTAACATTGGCTACTTGTATGCCATTGCCCCTGTCAGCTGATCGCAGTTTAATATTACCCTTAACCTTATTATTAATGATTTTTGCCTTGGTGACATGATTAAGCCAAATACCAAAGCCATCGCCAATTAATAGGTTATTTTTAATAATTAATTCGGGCACTTTTTCATGGTTAATTTTTTCATTAGAATAGATGCCAGAGTTTTGCTCGGTTAAATCATCACCCCAGTTGATTATGGTGAGGTTTTCTAGCGTAATGTGAGAGTTTTTCAGTAATAATGCATGACCTATACCTTGAGCGTCTATCGTAGCTTCGCCTCGTTTGTTACTGCGAAGTGTCACTTGTTTAGCTACGATAAAATTACCGAAGTAACTTCCAGGCGCTAATGTAATGACATCACCATTTTGGCTACTATTAAGTGCTTGTTGTAAATCATCATCAGGTGATAATTGAATTTCTTGCGCACTGACTTGTTGAGCATAAAAACTGCTAATGATGAACAAGAAGGCAAGTGATTTTTTGAAGAGTTGCAAAACAATTATTCTTTAAAAGGGTAACTAAATGCAGCATAGCATTATTCGGTGAAAATCAGTTGATCTCGATTAAATAAGTTTCATTTATAGGCCTTTATAGGGAATTAAATCATAAAATACCTTGCAATATCGTGGATAGCTGTATTTTATGTTTAAGGGCACGGTATTTCGCGTATTTTGGTGGTGGTATCGTTAGCTGATGAGACTGTGAGTATAAACCTGTCTCTTATACACATCTCCGAGCCCACGAGACCTCTCTACATCTCG
>OJHK01000328.1_pt1 | contig 33555 bp, 31 predicted proteins | sample 1595161 | NCBI WGS metagenome assembly OJHK01 (sample SAMN05416842, study PRJEB24817) | seawater metagenome | isolation source: Sea water | place: Canada:Atlantic | collected 2013-07 | reverse complement strand
CACCTCTCTATTCGTCGGCAGCGTCAGATGTGTATAAGAGACAGAGACAAAACCGCCATTGTAGAAAAAAATGTACAAATCGGTGAAGGCACTAAAATATGGCACTGGGTCCATGTTATGTCAGGGGCAAAAATTGGGAGTGACTGCGTGCTTGGGCAGAATGTATTTGTGGGAGGGAAAGCAGTTTTAGGAAATAATGTAAGAGTTCAGAATAATGTATCTATTTATGATGAAGTTATTTTAAAAGACAATGTTTTTTGTGGCCCGTCCATTGTTTTTACGAATGTAATTAATCCCAGAAGTCATGTAACCCGAAAGGAAGAGTATAAAAAAACAATAGTTGAACAAGGAGCTTCTATTGGTGCAAATGCTACAATTATATGTGGGAATGAAATAGGAGAATATGCGTTTATTGGAGCCGGATCTGTAATAACAAAACCGGTAAATCCTTATGCTCTGGTTGTTGGAAATCCGGCTAAACAAATTGGTTGGGTATCCAAAATGGGTCAAAGACTAAACTTTGATGACTCAGGAATGGGAGTGTGCCCTGAATCTGGGGAGGAGTATGTTTTAAAAGAAGGGAAAGTTTCTCAAATGCAAAATTCGAAATGAAAAATTTAAGGCAGACTACCTTACAGATAGTAAGTGAGTATTTATTTCAGTAAATGAATCTTATATTCTTAGTTAGATTGTGAGATAGTAATTTTTTAATTTTTTCATTTTGAATACTCCTATTCCATTACTGGATTTACAAGCACAATACCATTCTATTAAAAAAGAAGTGGATGAGAACATTCACCAGGTCTTGGATTCTCAATATTTTATAATGGGGGATTCAGTAAAGAATTTTGAAGAAGAGGTAAATAGATATATAGGAGCTAACCATTCATTGGGTTGTGCGTCGGGCTCAGATGCATTGCTTTTGGCGTTGATGGCAATAGATATCGAGCCTGGTGACTATGTAATTACTTCCCCATTTACTTTTTTTGCTACTGCAGGAGCAATATCAAGATTAGGTGCAATTCCGATTTTTATAGATATTGAGTATGATAGTTTCAATATCGATCCCGTCAAAATACGCTCTTTTCTTGAAGGGAAGAGTGAAATAGCAAAGAAAATAAAAGCTCCAAAAGAAAAAATTAAGGCTATAATTCCAGTTCATTTATATGGACAAATGTCAGATATGAACCCTATCATGGATATTGCAAAAGAATTTAACCTTTATGTAATTGAAGACGCTGCTCAATCGATTGGGTCTACTTATCAGAATAGGAATGCAGGGACTATTGGAGACTTTGGGTGCTTTAGTTTTTTCCCTAGTAAAAATTTAGGAGCTTATGGAGATGCTGGATTAATAACCGTTAAGGACTCTAGATTAGCAGAAAAAGTGGATATACTAAGATTACATGGAGCAAAGCCAAAGTACCATCATAAATACGTTGGTATAAACAGCAGATTAGACGCCATTCAGGCTGCGGTTCTCAGCGTTAAATTGAAATATCTGAATGAGTGGTCACAGAGACGCAACGAAATTGCACATTTATATAATTCTTTGTTTCAAGAAACAGGTTTGGTTTCAGAGTATGAGGGTTGTTCTGATTGCGGATCACAATCAAGTTGTGAATTTCCAGATGGGAAAATAGTTTTACCTAAAGAAACTACAGGTGCCCCTGAAGAAAACGGATTTCATATTTACCATCAGTATACAATACGAATAAAGAATCGCGATGGTCTTTCAGAATTTTTGGATTCGGATAAGATTGGAAACGCAGTATACTATCCTGTACCGCTTCATATACAAGAATGCTTTTTAAAATTTAGGTATCAACTGGGAGACTTTCCTGTTTCAGAGTGTATAAGTCGCCAGTCTATTTCCTTACCTATATATCCAGAACTGAAGGAAGAAGAGATAGATAGAGTGGTTGATGCAGTAAATAAATTTGTAAATTTATGAAAGTGAATAAAAAAACTAATTTTAGTTGTACTATTGTTATGTTTAGTTCAGATAATAACATTTGCACAGAACAATCAAGTTCTTTATTTAAATGGGGCTGTTTATAACGATATCTCACATTTACAAAAAAACGGATACTTGTTTGAACTGAACCCAACAAAGCTTCCTTATAAAACTGGTGAGGTTTCTGCTGCGATGTCCAAAATAAAAGTAGATGCACTGTCGAAACTCGAAAAGTTCTGATATAACAAAGTGAACAAAGAGTTAACGGTTACTGATAAAAAGATTAATAAAGGATATATATACAGTAGGTATTTTAGAAGGTGGCTTTGATCTTAATAATACTGTAGAAAAGGAAGGTATCAGGGAAGCTGATGACAAAGTTTTATTTATGCCAAATTGAGCATTAATGGGTATGCTGAAAAAGGAAATATTTATTTGCAGTTGGCTTTAGCTCATGAGCTATATTCTATGACCCAGAAGGATTTGGATATAATACCCTTTTACGAATGCTTGTACGCAGCGAGGATTATTATATTGGGTTTAGTAGCAACTTTTTTAGTACAACTATTGAGTGATTTAATTACCTATGGGCTCCTTTGGAGAAACATCAACAGTAATAACAAATAATGCTCGTTCTTTTGATAATTTAAGCTTCGATATTGGGCAGGAATGGTTTAAAGTATTCTCAATATATGGGGAAATTGATAATTTGAGTGCCAATAGCATTTTTTTGAGAGGAGAAATCTTTTCGAGGGTATTAAAAGAAATAAAGCCCTTCATAGAATTGATCTTAAGATTTTCAACAAATTATGTCTTACTTATTTCGATGGTTTTATTCAATCAGGAAATAATCTAAGCTTATCGATAAGATATCTGAATTTGGTAAATTCCTTATTTTTGAAAGTAATTCATATCCGGTAAATGAAGAGTACAATGCTTTTTTGGTTAGAAATATTTGGGCACAACTTGGGAATTTTACTTTCAATTTCTAATTATTCATAGATGAGATAATCATAAACAGCCTGTTAACCCTCAAGAACCAACAACTCTTGTGATGACTAAATCGTTATAGTTGGTCTGAATTCTTCCCGTCACTATCTTTCGGATACGAGTTAGAAATGATAGGTTACCAGACCTATAATACTTCTCAGGCGGAGGGAAGGTACTTGTATGTAGGAGGTGGAATAGCTACACAGAACAATGATTTTATTTTTCGAATAGATTCAGGATTCAGAATATCACAGGAAGAACTGATGGATTTTTTATAATTAGTAACGCAGAGTTTTAGTTTATTTAATAACAAAATTTTTTAGGTGTTTAATTTTGATTCGAAATACTTTCAGAATCTGTGAAAAACTTAACAGTTAGTTAACTATATGTAGTGTTGGTTTTTTTTGGTAAAAATTAATGCTGTCATAATGAGATTTCTGATTCTCTAGTCGAAAGTCTTATTTTAGCATAAGAAAGCACTATAGCTTTTATGTTTTCAAAATCAATAATACGTATACTTCAAACAAATTAAACCGAACAATAATAGCCACAGAAACAGAATTAGAATTGTCTCTAATAATTGAATACAAGGTATTCTGAGTTTCTGGAAGACTGATATTATTTTAACCCAGATGAAATGAAGTCAACACTTGCAAAATTCATATTAAAATCGGTTGGTTTTTTTCTGATATGGTATGTGATCTATGAGCTCTGGTTATTGCCAGATGGCCGTCTAGATGAGCTTATATCCTTAAACGTAATCGGAATCAGTAAAGGGGTTCTGGATTGGCTTGGTTTTGAGATTTTTAGCTACAGCAGAGTTATTGGCATTTTCGGTAATTCCGGAGTTGAAATAGTCGACGGATGTAACGGAATTGCAGCAATGGGACTGTTTTTTGGATTCATAATTGCCTATCCGGGTGAACTTTATAAGAAGATCAGCTTTTCTGTTTTGGGTGTTTGTTTAATATATATTTCTAATATAGCCCGAATTGTTGCTTTGGTAATTACTCAGGAAACAAACCCTGAAATATTTAATTTTTTTCATGACTATACAACTACTGCAATATTCTATTTTATAATTTTTGGACTATGGATGGTTTGGGTTAACTATTCAAACAGCACTTTCAGCGATGACTAAAAAGGTATTATTTAAAACTCTCGCATTAGTTCTATTCATATTGTTTTATTTTAAAGGAATAATTCCGTTAAGAGAAAGCGCAATGAATGAGGTGAAATCTCAAATGTTCGAAAATATCGACGAAAAAATAGAAATTTTTGAAGAAGGAGCGAGAGGAGTAACTGTTTACGAAGTTGGATTTTCTCAAAAGTATAAAGCTAGAATACCTTTCGGAATGAACTTTTTCATTGGAATTATTGGGCTTATTCTTATTTCAGCAACAAAAAAATTCTACTTTATTGAAATTGGAGTCCAAATTCTATTTGGACTGATAATAATAGTTTCTTTTCTAAATGGAATAAAAGGTAATGTCTCTTTTTTAAGGATTTCAGATATGGCAAGTGTATACTTTCTTCCGTTATCCTCTCTTTTTATGGTGGTACTCGCATTCATTGAGAAGAAGATGATAAAATTAAAGTCTGAAAATGAAAACTAAGCTCAGTTTTCAAAATATTTTATTGAGAAAGATCCCAGAGATTTTATTTCAGGATTTGAGTCCTCAATCTATAGATCTGGCGCTAAATAAAAATGAGAATATCTGGTTAGTTGCTGTTGGAAAAGGATCCTTGAAAATGGCTGCTTCGATAACCAAAAGGTATAGACATCAAATAGTAGATGGAATGTTGATTTCATCACACATCGACTTCGTTGAGGAACATATTCAGGTTTTTAAAGGCTCTCACCCTATACCGGATCCGAATACTGTAGCAGCTTCATATGAGGTAATGGATTTTGTGTCAAAAATTCCTTCCGGAGATACCTTAATTTTTTGTATCTCAGGTGGAGCGTCTTCTATGTTTATGATTCCTCCTTTCGGTATCGAGATCGAAGAGATCCGGCAACTTTATTCTCAGTTGTTAAAATCAGGAGCATCCATAGATGAAATGAATATTGTTCGTAAACATGTATGTGATTTAAAAGGAGGGAAGTTCGCAGAAGAACTCAATCATTTGAAATTAATTTCAGTAATTGAGTCGGATGTTCCGGGCGATTCGTTAACTACAATTGGAAGCGGACCTACAATTCCTGATCCATCTACATTTATTGAAGCTGTTCAAATTTTAAAGAATCTGAATATTTGGAATCAGGTGCCGGTCACTATTCAGGAGCATTTGATTTGTGGCGTAGAGGGATATATTCCGGAGAATCCTAAACCGGGAGCATACAGTCATCTGGATCATGAGATCAAATTGCTTTCAGGTTTGGATGTGCTAAAAAATAAAGTCTCAGGTTTGCTTAAAAAGGAAGGCTATAATGTGTTTATAAAAGAAGTTGCATATTCAGGAACGGTTCAGGAGGTTGCAAAAGAGATATGCAGTAAAGCTGTTTCAACTCTCAGTTCTAAAAGTGAGCTTAAAAAACCAGCAGCACTTATTTACTCAGGTGAAAGCTCTGTTAAAATAAAAGGGGAAGGGAAAGGAGGCAGAAACCAGGAATTGGCTCTGATGGCGGCACTTTCTTTTGAAGGACAACATGCGATATCAATGCTTAGTATTGATACGGACGGAATTGACGGTCCAACCGAGGTTGCCGGTGCTCTCGTTAATTCAAATACAACTTTAATGGCAAGAAAAAATAAGATTGAGCCTGAAAGATTTCTGTTATCAAATAACTCTTATGAATTCCATAAACAAGCGGGAACTCATATAAAAACGGGAGCGACGGGGATAAACTTAATGGATTTGCAGATAGTACTAATAAATTAAGAATTCAAAATTGAGAATTATAAATTTTGAATTCTTAATTCACATGTGTCGAGTCTGTTTCCTATTTTTCAATAAATAATTAAAATTCATGATCTGGCAATCTCCATTATTACTTTGGCTCTTAATCCTCATTCCGGTGTTGATTGTTGGAGTGTGGTTCAGAACGAAATCACTCAAAAAAAAGAGAGCCGGCTTTTTTAATGAAGAATTGTTCATCAAACTCCGAAAGGGTTTCTGGAAACCGGGTGATGTTCTGAAAACTAGTTTTGTAATAATTGGTCTCTCAATTCTTTTATTGGCTTTTGCCGGACCCAAAATTGGAACAGAAGTCCGGGAAGTTAAACGACAGGGAGTTGATATGTTGATCGCTCTGGATCTTTCTGCAAGTATGAATGCAGAGGATGTTCGCCCAAGCAGATTAGAGAAAGCTAAATTCGAAATTAACAGGCTTATTGAAAGGTTGAAAGGAGATCGTGTTGGCTTAATAGTTTTCACGGGTGAAGCATATCTTCAGAGCCCAATGACACTCGACTATTCAGCGCTTAAGCTTTTTCTTGATATCGCTGATACTGATCAAATGCCAAGTTCAGCAACTGATTTTAAAGCAGCAATGGGAACTGCTCTTACAGCATTCGAGTCGCTGGAAGTAAATGAAACTGAAGCAGCTAAAGTGCTATTAATAATTTCTGACGGGGAAGATCACGGACAATCCTATGATACACCTCTGCAAAATCTGATTGAAAAGAATATATATGTGTATACTTTAGGAATAGGCACAGACGCAGGCACAACCATTCCGATCTATGAAGAAAACTCATCGAATCTGATCGGGTATAAAAGGGATCGTTCAGGAAAAGTGGTTACAACTTCACTGCAAAGTGATGAATTAAGACAGATCGCAAATAAAGGTAATGGAACTTATTATGCGATAGAAAGAGGAAACGATGGAATTGATGCTTTTTTAGCCCGGGTAGATGAACTTGAAAAAGGAGAGTTCTCCAGTCAGGAATACGCTGATTATAAAAACCAATATCAATGGATGGGTGCACTGGCATTGCTGTGCTTTACATTTGCTTACCTTGTTCCAACTTATCGAAAAGAAAATTAGATGATCAAACTTTTTATTACCGATCTGGATGGATGTATAAGTATGCCTTTCATTCCGCCCAAATGGGATATAATTACCGAACTCAAAGATCTTAATGAGCAAAGTAAAACTGACGAAACGGTTCCTCCAATGACAATTTGTACCGGTCGTCCAATGCCATATGCTGAAGCGGTATATCAATGGATGGGAATGTATAAACCTTTTTTATTTGAGAGCGGTGGAGGTGTTTACGATATGGCTAGCAATAAATTACACTGGCACCCAACTTTTGATACAGATAGGGAGCGTGAATTGGGAGAGTTGAAAGTTCATCTTAGAACGAATTTCATTGAAAAATATCCTAATACCATACCGGAATTTGCAAAGCACACCGATTCAGGAATCATAAATCAAACACCTGCGGTTATCCATAAAATGTATCCTGAGATCAGAAACTATGTAGATACGAATTATCCTAATTTTGAAGTTCACTACACGGACGTTTCTATAAATGTGATCTCAAAAAGTACAAATAAAGGAGAAGGGATTAAATTCCTATGTGAACTTCTGGGATTACAGTTGAACGAAGTAGCTTTTATAGGTGATACCGGTGGCGACAGACCAGGTTTAGAAATAGTAGGGAAATCATTCGCTCCGAATAATGCAATGGAATCGGCAAAAGAGGTGTCTGATGTTATGAAAGGGAATGATGCCGATGCAGTTTTGGAAGCATATAAAAAAGTGATTGAATATAATCGCAGCCTTTAAATAGGTGATCTTTAAATACAACTTGTAGGGATAATTCATGAGTTATCCCTACAAGTTGTATGATTATTTAGAAGCTAACTATTTCTCTCTTGTATTTTTTTCAGCAACTCAAAATAACGTTCTATCAGTCTTTGATAGTCGGGTGAGTATTTAGTGAAATTAGGGTCGTTTAGTCTTGAGCGAATCTGTTTTTCCAGTTCTTCCAATGTAATATCAGGAGGAGTGGTCCTTTCAAAATCACCGGGTTGTTGACCCTCTCTTTTTTTCTCTTCTTCATCCCGCTCCTGCATAGATTTTTCAGCTTCGAGCATTCGTGTAAGAATATTTTGTTGCCTTTCTAGGAGTGTTGGATCTAATGCTCCTCCCCGCAGATCGTTAATGGTGTCTTCCATTTCTTCGATCATTCGCTGAATCTCGCTTCCTGCACGATCGCCTTCTAAGCCACCACTTTCCCGAAGTTCCTGTAGTTGCTTTCGTATACTGTTCTGTTGCTTTGCAAGCTGATTTAAACGCTCCATTTGATCATTTGACAGCCGTTCTCCTTGCATATCATTGATCATTTGTTGCAACTGTTGATTGAGTTGTTGCTGATTCCCCTTCATCTCGCCTAGCTGTTCGATCATTTGTTCAATAGATTTTGGAGAACCACTGCCTCCCTGCCCAGAACCATTATTGTTCTGAAGTTGCTCCAAAAGATTAGCGATCATAAATGCAATTTCATTAATTCCACCAAAGGCCTGACGGGAAGCAACTGAAGAATTTCTTTGATGACGTTCAGCCATTTGCGATAAAGATCGCCCGAGTTGATTTTTCAATTCAATAGTTTTTGAATTAATCTGATTAGAAAATTGAGGAATAGACTTTGAAAGATTAAATAGCGTATCAGACAGAGCTCCAAAGATCTGTTCTACGTTTCTTTGATCCCGGGCAAGTTCTACATATGCAAGACTTCGGTCTTCAGTTTGTTGGGATAAATAAACCAGATCTTCCTGTTCCGTGGAGAGCGTTAATAAAGAATGCATTACATATTGCAAACCGGCAATATTAATTTGCTGTTGTTGCTGCCCCATCGCCTTCATTTGTTCACGTGTTTTTGCAGCTAATTCCTGATACGGCTGTTGAAGATTGGGTTGCTGATTTTGAGGTTGTTGAGATTCACTATTTTCATCTCCCGATCCTTGTTCCTGATTTTGGTTTTGCTCGAGCCAGTCTTCGATTTCTTTTTTAATACGGTTTTCCAGTTCCTCCTGAGTTTCCTTTTGAAATTCAGAAACAGGTTTTTCTGTTTTCTCAGAAGTGTTCTCGGATAAATTCTCAATGGATTCTCTAAGCTTTTCGATCTGTTTCAGATCTTCTTTTCTCTTGTTTTCAGCTTCTTCATCTGATGGAGGATTTTCAGAAAGCTCTTGTTCTTGTCTGGCCTGATCTTCAAACGATTTGGCAAGCTTTTCCATATCAGACATAAGCTTCAGCTGCTTGAACAATTCAATGGTTCGCTCCAGCCTTTTTTTGAAATCTTCCTCACTGAACTCTACATCTTCCATAGCTCGACGGAGTTGCTCGGGATTGAGTTGCTGCATGTTTTCTCTAAGCTTCTCTAAGGCCTCGCGTAAGCCGGGATCGTCAATTTCTTCCATGAGCTTCTTGAGCTCATCGTATGCTTTTTGGGTCTCTTCACTCAGTAAATTATTTTCGCTGAGCTCATTTTTGATCTCTTCAAATTTCTCGTTGAGTTCGTCTATTTTTTTCTGAACTTCTTCCTGTTTCTTTGAAGCTTCTTCAACTTGTCTCTGGTTTTCATAGTTGACTTCAGGGTCTTCCTTCAGACTTTCCTCAAACTCTTTGTAAGTCTCGCTCATTTCTTCAAAAGATTCAGAAATTGACTCCAGGTCGGTGTCAACTTCATCTTCTTTTTTATCCAGAGATTCGAAATAATCCACTAAAGAAGGAACTGTTAAAGTAATTTCCTGTGAACGTGATGTTTTTCGACCATTATAACCGTCATTATCAGAAGCTTCTATCCAAAAAGTCAGTTCGTCTAAAGGAGAAAGTTTCAATTCGGAAATATCCCACTCGTATCGCTGAAGCACTCCATTTACCGGACGATCAAGACGAACGGAACCGGTTCGGGGATCATCGACATAAGCTTTTTTGAGTTCATACTTAAGTTGACCTCTCGTAATATTAAAATCGTCTGTAGCTTTGTAAGTTAGGGGCAGATTCTTGGGCTGTACCATTTCAAAAGAAGAAGAGGGCTCTACTAACTCAACGATCGGATATTCGTCAGCAATTGGCTCAATGATAAACTGAAATGGATTCTTGTTCTGCAATCCGCTTTTATCTTTAAGAAGAAAAGAAATGGTATCAGGCTCAGTTACTAAAAAATCTGCATGAAATCGTTGAAGATCAACGGAACTGCTGTCTAGCGAATTCGAACTTGAAATGATTTCTAGCTGATCAACTTCTTTATTCAAAGAACCACTTAAATTTAAGGAAGATCCTTGATAAGCCCGTATCAGAGAAAAGGGGTAAGACTGAGAGATTGAGTCTAAACCGGTGTAATCCGGAGAGATCGTTGTGGAGATCAAATCAGAAAATCTGGGACGTAGCTGAACAAATGCAGCATAAGTTTCAGAAGTGAACCCATCCATTTCGATGTAATATTCCAGGTCGTTATTCAGGTTGAAAGGAATCGAAGTGAATCCGGATGCCACTGGATCCATATTCAAAGATCTGAAATCCTGTTCAACAGATATTTTAACGAATAGATTTACAGTTTCAGGAATTTCATTATCTCCGAAATCAATACTCGCTGAAAAAGCAGAACCTTGTTCCAGAGTAACGTCGCCGGGAGTAACAGTAAAAGTGTAGGGATTTGGTTTTTCAAAAGCTTTCCAGATGTAAACTGTTCTTTGAGCTCCGTCAGGAAATGTAAAAGCTGTTGCTATGAAAAACAGAAGCACAACTCCGGAAATCTTGATAGAATTTCTGAAAAACCGGGTTTGAGATTGAGAATCGGAATAAGAATCAAGACGTTCTTTAAACTGTTGATAATCAATTGAAGAAAGATTTTTTTCGAGAGCGGCCTGAACAAGAGCTGAATCAGCTAGCTCGTCTTTCTCCAGATCCAGATAATAGTTGATCTCTTCCAGATGCTGACTGTGAGCAAATTTTTTGTAGAATGTATGAAATGGATCAGGTTTGTTTTGGGAGCGTAACCAAAAGTACAGCCCGATTGCTGAAGCAAATGCCATCAATACAGTTACGGATTTTACAGCAGGGCTCAGAAAACCAAATTGTTCGATTGCGATAAGTACAAGTACCACACTCAAAAGAGCAGAAAGTCCGGCCAGAATTTTTGAAATGAAAAAACGACGTTCCAAGTCATCAAAGGCTTGATGAAGCTCTTTTTTTATTTGTTCTGACTTTGATTTGTGATGGTCTTCTCGCATACTCATAAGAAAAGGAAATCCTGCTTAATATGTTCTAAAAAACCGTAAATGAGAAGCTTTATTGCAGCTTATACTTCATTTAACAAAAGTGATCCAGCTACAGCATATCTTCCGTTATCTGAACTCAGTTTTATGATCTCTTTATAATAGTCGTGTTCCAGATATAAATGAAAGTCTTCGCGAACTGCACGTTTCAGAAAATCTTCTTTTTCTTTAAGAGTTTCCGCCGGATACATATCATATCCCATTACCCACGGAAGCGGTACGTGAACATGAGTGGGCAGAAGATCAGCTACAAAACAGATCTTTTTTCCATCTCCTTCAATGAGTGGAAGCTGTTGGCCAAGTGTATGTCCGTTTACGATAATTGCTGACAAACCTTCTTCATAGATATGATCTTCATCTACAAGATTCAGCTTATCCGTTTCTTTTAGTGGATTTATATTTTCAGGAAGAAAGCTGGCTTTTTCGCGGGCATTGGGGTTGGTAGCTGTTTCCCAATGAGATTTTGTTACATGATATTCAGCATTGGGGAAAGTGTATTGCTGATTTCCGTCTTCATCATAATATGAAGTTCCACCACAATGATCGAAATGTAAATGAGTAAAGATCACATCGGTCACATCTTCGAAATTAAAGCCATGTTCTGCAAATGATCTTTCCATGGTATGCTTGCTGAAATCCACCTGATAGATCTTCATGAGCTTTTCGTTGAACTTTGTTCCAAGGCCGTTATCAATCAAATACAGTTTATCTGTAGCTCTTGATTTGATCAATAAACAACGCATGGTCATTTGAATACGATTTTTCTCATCGGCTTCGATCCCACGTGACCACAATGTCTTAGGAACAACGCCAAACATAGCACCGCCATCAAGTTTGAAGTCACCGGTTTCGATGGTGTACAATTCAAAATTTCCCAGTGTGATTTTGGATAAGCTCATAGATCAGTATTTTTAATTTGTACAAAAATAGGGAAGAGAAGAGAGAATCCCTTAAAAAATTAAGCCTAGAATATATTTCTTAAAATAAGCTTCAATTAAATTTATACAGATTGCCAAACCCCTTTTCATGGCCTAAAATCAAGTTTTTATATTTTTTGAAACTATAAGTGCCGTCTATAATTTCCGGATCAAATTCTATGTAGTTGTAAGAGAAATTTTTGAGATGAGGTTGATAAACAGCATATCCATATGGAATGCTCTGGATTTTATTTCCATACGAAAAGGCAATGTTCACTTCTGAAGAAATATTATACGTGAAAAAGTTTGAGAATGAAGCAGGACTTTTTACTCCATGACCATAAGAAGCATGCTTTACAATACTCAATGGAAAAATGTTTGGAAGGCTTATTTTAAGCTCATTTACTACTGAAGTAGAATCAATGAGAAAAATTTTATTGAACCCTTCGAAAGTAAGAAAGTACTCATTTGTTGAAACTGGCTGAATGAACGCATTAATTAAGAAGCTTTCAATTTGGTTAATATTTCTAATGCTACTCAATTTCAGCTTTCTGAGATCAAAGAGAATAGTGTTTTTGATTGCAAGCGTTTCTTTGTCGAGTATATGACCAACTTTTATTGGTTCGTTATATCTATCAATATAGTTAGGGTTAACAATGAATTTGGAGCCTAATACTAGGTTGTCAGCATCTGTTGTCATAAAGTTAGATTGAAACGACAAAGCAAATTTTTCAGATATTTCATGGGTGAGCAGATCAATTGTTGATATTTGACCATTGGGTTCTTTCAGATATAGCTTGTTTTCAGAATAAGCTGATGATTCTATAGATAGGGCTTCTCCGGGACCTCGACCTACAGGAATATATTGTTTAGTTATTGTTTTAGTGTTTAATGAATAAACAGAGACATGGTTTTCAAAGTTATTAGAAACAATAGCTACTGAAGATGAGTCGATAAAATGAAAATTTACAATGTCGCCAAAATATCCTAAGTCCTCTACCTGTTGAGATATTAGCTCGAAATTAAATGAGATTGAAATCAATAAAAATAAAAAAGCAGCTTTTAAAGATCGCATTTCAGTATTTATTTGAATTGTACAAAAACAGGTAAGAGAGAATCCCTTAAAAAATTAAGCCCGGAATATCTTTCCCAGAACCAGTTCAGCAACTTCCTGTTTGGTTCCGCTGAATTCAGTCTCAGAATCTTTACTGATCAAGTGCACGTGATTGGTATCAACTTCAAAACCAGCACCTTCAGTACTTAAAGAATTTGCGATGATCCAGTCTGCATTTTTTTTATTAAGCTTTTTTGCAGCATTTTCAACCAGATATTCTGTTTCCATGGCAAAACCGATCAATATCTGATCTGGTTTTTTATTCTCACCAAGCCATGCCAGAATATCTGTAGTCTTTGAAAGCTCAATAGAACTTGAACCGGCTTCCTTCTTCACTTTGTGCGAATATGTTTTTGAAGGAGTAAAATCTGATACAGCAGCTGCCATTATAATTACATCTGCATCAGCTTGAGTTTTAACAGCTTCAAATAATTCGGCAGCACTTGTAATGGAAGTTGCGTGGATGCCTTCAGGAATGGGAGCTGTGACTGATCCATGAATAAGTTTGACCTCAGCGCCTAATCTTTTTGCAGCCTCAGCCATTGCAAATCCCATTTTGCCGGAGCTTGGATTTGAAATATAGCGAACAGGGTCAATGAATTCTCTGGTTGGTCCGGCGGTGACCACCACTTTCTTTCCCTTTAAAGGTCCTTCAATGGAGCCAATAATTTCTGACGCTTTTTCCAGGATATCTTCGAATTCCGGAAGCCGGCCTTTTCCTTCTAAACCACTAGCCAAAAATCCTGAAGCAGGCTCCAGTACATGATATCCGAATCCCTGAACTTTCTTAAGATTTTCAGTTACAGTCGGAGACTCATACATCTCTCCATCCATGGTAGGGCAGATCAAAATAGGCGAACGAGCTGCAAGAACTGTACTCGTAAGCATATTATCTGAAATTCCTGAAGCTATTTTTGAAAGAGTATTTGCTGTACAAGGAGCGATCACAAAAAGATCAGCCCATTCTCCCCAGTTTATATGACGTGTCCAATCAGTTGATTGAGTGTCGTCGGGAAAAATTTCAACGGCAACTTCATGTTGAGAAAGGGAAGCAAAGGTTTCTAAACCAACAAAGCGAGTGGCTGAGGGAGTCATAGTGACTCGTACTTCAGCACCCGCTTTTTGAAATTCTCTTAGTAAAAAGACAGCTTTATAAGCTGCTATTCCTCCGGTGACACCGAGAACAATGCGCTTTCCGGAGAGCATTTTTATTCCTCTACTTCAGGACGACGGAAATAAGTTTTACCGGCTTCCATTTCAGTAATAGATCGTTGAACTGCATGAGGAAGTTTTTCAAAAGACTTTGAAATTTGCTCTTGTTCTTCATTGAATGAAAACTCGTCTTCGTCTTCAAAACCTTCGAAATATTGTAGCTTTTCATCAAGCTCTAATTTTTCATTTGCGGCAATCTGACGAGCTCTTTTAGACATGATCACTAGTAACTCATATTTGTTACCGGTTGTCTTTTTCAGCTCTTCGATGTCAAGTGTACGAATTGGCATATTTTCTAATTTGTATTCATGAATTCGAGAACAGCTTGCTTTATTTGAGAGTAAGCAGTCTCTAGGTCATCATTAATAATAACCCGATCAAATCGATCGGCATATGTAAGTTCTTCTTTTGCACGTTCAAGTCGTAAGGCAAGAGTTTCTTCATTTTCAGTGCCTCTGGCCATTAAACGCTGCTTCAAGACTTCAAGTGAAGGAGGTTGAACAAAAATGCTCAAGCACTCATCGCCGTATATTTCATTGATATTTACGGCTCCCTTTACTTCGATGTCAAGCAGAACAAAATAGCCTAATTTCAGGCTTTTATCAACTTCTGATTGCAAAGTGCCGTATCTCTTTCCGCCATAGAATTCTTCCCATTCCAGGAAGTCATTCTCATCAATTTTGGCTTGGAATTCTTCGTCAGATAAAAAATGATAATGTTTACCATTTTCTTCGCCTTCACGGGGTGGTCTGGTAGTAGCAGATACAGAAAATTTCAGATCCTCAAAATCTTTAAAGAGTCTTTTTGCAAGCGTGGTTTTTCCGGCTCCACTGGGAGCAACAAGAATTATAACTTTACCTTTTTTCATTTCATTAGATATAAGACACAAGACGTAAGATTTAAGATAAGAGTTCTTTTATCTTAAATCTTACGTCTAGTTACTCGACGTTTTGTACTTGTTCTCTGATCTGCTCCAGTGTTTCTTTAGAACGAACTACGTGATGCGCAATTTCAGAGTCATTTGCTTTAGAGCCAATCGTATTCAACTCACGATTCATTTCCTGAGTTAAGAAATTCAGTCTGCGCCCTGCAGGTTCAGCTTGTTCTATCGCTTCAATAAAGAACTTTAAATGAGCACGCATTCTCACTATTTCCTCAGTGATGTCCATTTTATCTGCAATAACAGCTACTTCTGTTTCAAGGCGTTCTTTATCAAAATTTTCGTCGTCGAATAACTGCTGAATTCGTTCACGAAGCTTATTTCTGATTTCTTCAACTCTGCCGTTAGTTACTTTTTCAATATCTTTCAGATTGGCTTCGATATTTTCAATACGCTCAATAAGATCATTCTTTAACTGATTGCCTTCTTGTGTTCTCATAGCAATCAAATTCTCAACAGCACTGTTCAAAGCTTTTAAAGCAACAGACCATTTTTTTTCAAGGATTTCTTCATCATCTTCCTGAGTTATAAAAACATCTCCAAACCCGGTAATATTTCTGACGTTCAGACTTCCTTCAATTCCCGCAGCTTCCTGAACTTCTCGCAAAATACGAGCGTATGCTTTTACTTTAACTTCATCTACTTTGATGTGAGGTTCGCCGGAATCAGATTCAGTGACGTGAACATTAATGTTCAATTTTCCACGACTGATGGTTTTCTGAACTAATTCTTTCAAAATAAGTTCTTTGTCCTGAAGTCGTTGTGGAAGCCGTATAGAAAGATCTAAATATCGGCTGTTTAAGGATTTGATTTCAACAGTAGCGGTTATGCCATTTTCAGTAGCTTCGCCCCGTCCAAATCCGGTCATAGAAATAATCATATATGAATCGCAGATGAATTTTTAAGAAAAACAAAGGTACAAAAGTAACAGACGGGAAGAAACTACTTGGCAAGTATTCCACGATTCGTATCTTCTTGCAATAATTTTACTTTTCGGATGAATATTCTAGGAATTTCTGCTTTTTATCATGACTCTGCCGCTTGTTTGATACAGGATGGAAAAATTGTGGCTGCGGCTCAGGAAGAGCGGTTTACACGAAATAAGCACGAAGCTTCCTTTCCGGAAAATGCCGTCAAATATTGCCTGGAACACTCCGGATTGAGCATCGATGAAATGGATGCCATCGCTTTCTATGATAAGCCTTTTCTTAAGTTCGAGCGACTTCTTGAAACATATCTGTCATTTGCGCCAAAAGGAGTTCGGTCATTTGTCACAGCTATTCCTGTTTGGCTGAAGGAAAAGATGTTCCTGAAAAAACTGATCTATGATTCTCTAAAAGAAATTGAAGATTATGACAAAGAAGATGTGATTCTGTTATTCCCGGAGCACCATTTAAGTCACGCAGCAAGTGCATTTTATCCTTCTAAATTCGATAAAGCAGCCATTCTTACTATTGATGGAGTTGGAGAATGGGCAACGGCTTCTATTTGTCACGGAAAAGGAAATGAGATAAAAATTCTTCGCGAATTGAAATTTCCGCATTCGTTGGGATTGTTGTATTCAGCATTCACATATTATTTGGGCTTTAAAGTAAATTCAGGTGAGTACAAACTGATGGGGCTGGCTCCTTATGGGAATCCCGAATCGGAATTGCTTCAGGATTACATCACTAAAATTAAATCTGAATTGGTAGATATCCGAGAAGATGGTTCGATTTGGTTAAACCAAAAGTACTTTGATTACTCTACCGGATTGCGAATGGTAAAGGATAAAAAATGGGAAGAATTATTTGGCTTTCCCCGCCGGGAATATGAAGCAGAACTTGAGCAACACGAAGCAGATCTGGCTTTAGCAATTCAAATGGTGACTGAAGAAGTTGTAATATTGATGGCAAAAGAGGCTAAGAAATTAACCGGAGCCAATGCTATTTGTTTGGCGGGCGGTGTGGCACTTAATTGTGTTGCTAACGGAAAACTTCAGAACGAAGGAATTTTCGATGACGTGTATATACAACCGGCGGCGGGAGATGCAGGTGGAGCTGTTGGAGCGGCACTAGCTGCTCAATACATATATTTCAAAGACGAAAGAGTACCTGAAACTCCGGATTCAATGCATGGAGCGTATTTAGGTCCTGATTATCATAAAATTGATGTAGAAAGATCTTTACGGAAGTTTAAACCCATATTTAATGAGATATCAGGTTCCGAACTTTACGGGAAAGTAGCAGAGATCCTTGATAATGGAAATGTGGTTGGATGGTTTAACGGAAGAATGGAATTTGGTCCACGAGCTTTGGGAGGAAGAAGCATTATTGCCGATCCGAGACGTGTGGACATGCAGAAGAAGCTGAATCTGAAGATAAAATACAGGGAGTCATTCAGACCTTTTGCACCATCAGTTCTTGCGGAACATGCGGCTGATTATTTCGAGTTGGATTCCGATTCACCATATATGTTGCTGGTTCAATCCATAAAAGAGGAATTGAAAAAAGATTTGCCGAAAGATTATAATCAGTTACCGCTCAGAGAAAAGCTTGCGGTACAAAGATCTGATTATCCTGCGATCACACACATCGATTTTTCGGCTCGTATTCAGACCGTTCATAAAGAGACGAATCCTGAATATTGGAATTTAATAGAGGCCTTCAGACAACGAACAGGTTGTGAGATGGTGGTAAATACCAGTTTCAATGTTCGGGGCGAACCGATTGTGTGTACACCTGAAGATGCTTACCGTTGTTTTATGAATACCGAGATGGATTATTTGGTAATTGGTGAGTATGTTTTTGCAAAAGAAGATCAGCCTGAATGGACTGATAAAATAGAATTTGATAAAGATTGATGAATGCCACGGAAACACAAAAGCACAAAAATTTATGTATGATTTTGTGTAATTGTACATTGGTGGCAAATAAAAAAGAACATGGATTTACTTAAAGACTTATGGCAGTTTATGAAGGAGCGGAAGAAATTCTGGTTGGCTCCTGTGATAATAGTGCTGTTGCTACTCGGATTTTTAATTGTGATCGGCGGTGGTTCTTCAATCGCTCCGTTTATTTATACTTTATTTTAGGATATCAACCAGAATGGAAGTTAAGCTAGGTTTTGGTCTTGAAGAAATAGAGTTCGGTATGAAACTACCACAGGTTGAAGTTTTATTAGGTAATTTTGATGAGCAACTAATCGATGAAGATGACAGCAATAAACTGATTTATGTGTTCAACGAGAAAAAAATAAGTCTCTCATTTTACAAAGATGCAGAAAGCCGATTAGGCTATATAGAAACTTCGAATCCGAGCATAACATTTGGTGGAATTCAAATTTTCGACAAGAATATAGATTTCGTAAAAAAAGAGGTTTTTGGGAAAAGAATTGAGAGCTGGGAATCAGACAAATTGTTTTCTTTTACGTCGCATTTTAATGAGGAGTATTGGATTTCGTTACTTTCGGAATACGAAAAAGTAACAAAATTAGAGCTAGGTGTTCCATTCTTGGATAATGGAAAAGACTATAAATGGCCTTAACTATTACAACCTAAAACTATGCTCCCCAAAAGAGATCTTAATTTTATAAAGACCGATCCGGAAACGCCTAAAACACAATTGGTGATCGTTACGGGATTGTTGGTTATAGCAGCCATTTTTCAGGATGAGACCTTTGCCTATATCGCATTGATCATCGGTGTATTATCCATTGCGATAAAACCGATTGGAGATCGCATCGTTTGGGGATGGTATAAACTGGCTGAGTTGCTGAGCAAAGTGATGAATCCGTTGATTCTCGGGCTTCTTTATTTTCTTTTCATTACGCCCATTGCACTTCTGTTCCGTTTATTCGGAAACGATCCCTTAAGACTCAAAGACAATAAAGGAAGTCTCTATGAGGCGCGGGATCATACATTTAAGAAAAAAGATCTGATTAATCCTTGGTAGGCCTTCGCCAACAAGTTGGCGGAATTAAGAATTAAAAATTAAGAATGTTGAATTCTTAATTTTGGATCTCAAACTTTTGATTTAAAGAGGTTAGAGAAAAGGATTCAGGATAGTTTTCTTTAATGGTATTTACATAGTCTTCATAGCCGGAAGGAGGGAGATGAGTGGCTACAATATGCTTTGGGTTTACCCATTCTTTTAATTTCGTTGAGTCTTTGTCATCCAAGAACATCCAATAAGGGAAAATGGCAACATCAATATTCTCTTTTTGTAGATTTAGCTCGGTAAATGCTTCTTCAAACCAATTGGAATCTCCTACATGTAAGATCTTTTTTCCTTCTATCTCGATGAGATAACCAACGTTTTGAACGCTCCCATGACGGTTTGGACTAACATGATTCATATAAAATCCAGTGATTGAAATATCTCCGACTCGAACAGTTTGTTTCTGATAGTCTTTTGTTTCAATCGTTATGATCCGATCATCATTATTTGAGCCTGCTTCTTTAACAAGATCGGTGGATTGCCGACTTCCAAAAAATAATACGTGGGTATTTTTATTTAAGAAAGTGCTTACCTGTTCACCATCAAGATGATCGCCATGATAATGTGTGGCTGCTATCGCTATGATCGGTGGAAAATCACCCAAGGAATTAGTAGGGTGTCCACAAGACTTTGAGGAGGGAAGAGGTAATATTCCTTGTTGTATTCGGTATGCAAGCCATCAATCAAAACAGAAGATTCTTCTCCGGAAATAAGAACACCCATATTGCCAATGTAACGGATTTCAAGTTGGGCACTAACATTTAGCGAAAAAAACAGAAGTGAAAATATGATCGTTAGCTTCTTCACTCAGAGTCTATTTATCTAACAATCTTCTATGATAATTGATCTGCCCCAAGTGATAGCTGAAATGACTGTATAAATGAATCAGGAAATATTCTGTACTCATTTCAAAGCCGAAGGGTTGAAGAGGATATGTTTTTGAGAAATCTTCAGGGGTAAGATTATCCAATGTTTCACGAACGGTCTTTCTGGAATCTCTGATTCTGTTGATCAGCTCATCACGATCGACTTTGCCATTAAATTCAAATTCACGATCGCGGATGTAACCACTGTTATTGAGAATTGCTCCCAAAAAATGAGCCAGATTACCGGCTAAGTGCAGACCTAAATTACCGGCGCTGTTGTTAATTCCGGGTTCTTTGATCCAAAGATTTTCTTCCGATGAGTATTCAAAGATCTCGGATTCCAGCTTTTCAAAATCACGTGCAAATAATTGAGCGAGCGTTTCAGTGTTCATGTGTTTCCTCTACTTTTTTAAGACTTACTGCATTAGCGCAATACCGAAGACCGCTTGGTTCGGGCCCATCGGGGAATATGTGACCTACATGAGAATCACAGACGTTACATGTTACTTCTACACGGATCATTCCTTGTGAATCATCTTTGTGATAGGCTATTGCATTTTCTTTAATTGGTTGATTGAATGAAGGCCAGCCTGAGCCACTTTCGAATTTTGTATTGGCGTCAAAAAGGAGAGTGTCACAGCATACACAGGCATAAATACCAGGCTCAAATTTACTGCAAACGTCACTTGAATAAGGTCGTTCTGTACCTTTTAAACGAGTAACCGCAAATTGTTCTTCGGTGAGCTCTTTTTTCCATTCTTCATTGCTTTTCTCTACTCTGCGATCCGGTTCAGGATTGCCGTTTCGTGCGTAGTTGAGAACATCCAGCCATTTGATCATAAACTGTGTTTTTATTTTAAGAACGGTGTTTATTGGTAGAAAGTAAACAGGGAGATGTTGGAAGGCTATTAGTTTTACAAGTTTCAGTACTTCTGAAAAAGCTCCAACTACTCCGACCTTTAGAATTATTGGCGAGATAAGAACGTAATGAAATCGACGGCTCCTCAGGAGCAATCATTACACTCTGGCTGATTCTTGAATATGTATCGAATGAAAGAAGACCTTTTGTAATGATTAGTCGATACAATGGAGTTCGCGCCAATAATTCTTGTCGGGAGTTTTTGGTACTGGCGCCTGTGCTGAGGAAGCTCAGTATCGGTACAAAAGTACATGAACATGTATAAATTACTAGATGGATATTAGATACCCGGGGATAAATCCCCTTCTAGCTTATGTTCTTGTTTTAAACTCGTACATAAACAAGCAAGGACTTTAGTCCTGCGACTAACCTTACAACAAGCAAAGGAATGGAGGATATTTTCATTGAAGCTCTTCCTCAAATCCACATTCCAAACGAGAGCAATCAGGGTTGCCACAAAATCACTAAAGCACAAAATTTTTAGTGAATTTGTGTTTTAGTGGCCTTTTAATCTTCCTCGTACATAAACTCGATCATATTCCCATCAGGATCAGCTATAAATAAGAATCTTCCCTTTTTTCTGTTTGCCGGGCCGCTCATGATCGTTACTTCTTTTTCTCTGAAGTATTTAGCCAGCTCATCTATTTTATCAGGCGAATCAACATAAAAACCAAAATGGTCTACACGAAAGTCTCTGGAAGTTGGATCATAACTGGTTTCTGCTTCCACGATCACCATAGTGTCCCCTCCACCAATATCGTAGACAGCCATACTTTGTCCCATTGTTCTTATAACTTCAAAGCCAAGAATGTCTCCGTAAAATTCTTTGGATGCATCGATCCTGTTTACCCGAATAGTAATGTGATTTAAACCTGAAGGCGTAAAATTCATTTTGTTCAATTAAAAATTAAGTATTGTTCAATAATCAATATCTTAAGTTAATTCTAAATTGTATAATTTCATTCCGAAATTCTTTCAAATCATTTTTATTCGTGTCAACATTTTACATTGTAGCTACTCCGATTGGTAATCTTGGTGATATTTCGCCCCGGGCGGTAGAGGTTTTAAAATCTGTAGATCATATTGCTTGTGAAGACACCCGTACTTCCGGCAAACTATTGAGTGCCTTTGGAATAAACACTCCGAAATTTTCGTTTCATCTTCATAATGAGCATCATAAAGTTGAACATGTATTAAATATTTTGAGAGGTGGACAATCGGTTGCTTTGATCTCTGATGCAGGAATGCCGGGTATTTCTGATCCGGGCTTTTTAGCTGTTCGTGCTATTAAACAAGAAGGAATTACGGTTACGGTGATCCCCGGACCTGATGCTGTTACTACAGCTTTGGTGGCTAGTGGACTTCCCTGCGATAAATATTGCTTTGAAGGATTTCTTCCACCCAAAAAAGGACGCCAAAAACGACTGAAAGAACTGTCTGAAGAAGAACGGACGATCGTGTTCTATGAAAGTCCGCATCGCATTGTGAAATTACTCAGAGAACTGGAAGAACACTTTGAACCGGAACGATTAGCAGCTGTTGCCCGTGAACTCACCAAGAAATTTGAAGAAGTAGTACGAGCTCCTATTTCAGAACTGAAAGAAGACTTTGAAAACAGAGCTTCCATCAAAGGAGAAATCGCAGTTGTTGTTGCAGGAAAAGGGTATTCGGAATGATGATAAATTATAGTAGTATAGATCCTTCAACTATAGCTTCTGAATCTCGAACGATTTCCAACTACACCGACCTTTAGAATTATTGGCGAGAAAGAACGTAATGGAATCGACGGCTCCGAAGGAGCAATCATTACACTCAGGCTGATTCTTGAATGTGTATCATACGAACGAAGACCTTTTGTAATGATTAGTCGATGTAATGGAGTTCGCGCCAATAATTCTTGTCGGGAGCTTTTGGTACTGGCGCCTGTGCTGAGGAAGCTCAGTAGCGGTACAAAAGTACATAGAACAAAGAATTGATTCCTATAAACGGGCTTAGTTTACTGCAAGGATGACCAGATATTTAATTTGCGTAACAGATCAGTTACATATATATTAGTAACCAATTCGTTACATTTTTAAAAAAGAGTACAAATGAGAAGGGATGTGTTTCAGGCAATAGCTGATCCGGTTCGGCGGGAGATCATTGAGATCCTATCCGAAGAACCATTAAACCTGAATGCTATAGCTGAACAATTTGATATCAGTCGACCTGCGATTTCACGTCACATTAAGATCCTGAATGAGTGTGGACTGGTTGCTATTGAACAACAGGGAAGGGAACGGTTTTGCATTATAAAACCTGACACACTTGCTGAGATCGCAAACTGGATCGATCCTTTCCGTGAGTTATGGGAACAGAGATTAGACTCTTTTGAAATATATCTGGAACAACTTCAATCAAAACAAAACAAAGAAGAAAATGGAAAAAGCTCAAGCTAGTGATCCCCGAGTAGCCACTATGGCTCGTACTTTTAACGCTCCAAGACAATTGGTTTGGGATGCATGGACCCAAGCAGAACATCTAGTGAATTGGTGGGGACCAAAAGGTATGAACACCAAAGTAGAAGAGTTGAACTTTGAAGAAGGTGGTTCATGGAAATATACTATGATGATGCCGGATGGAAATGAGTTTGTGACTGAAGGGACTTTTATCGAAATAAAAGACCCGGAAAAGTTAGTAACATCAGCAGATTTTAAACCCATGACTGTAGATGTAGTGCTTACTGTTTTGTTTGAAGATCTGGGAGAGCAAACTAAGATGACATTCTCAGTAGCTCATAAAACTGAAGAATACCGTCAGCAACAAGAAGAAATGGGTTTCAGAAATGGTTGGGGTTCTACTTTTGATAGATTAGAAGAATATTTGAAAGAGAAATAAAACAGAACATTATGATTGCACGAATTTGGAAAGGGCGTACAAAGCCGGAACATTTTGAGGAGTATACACAGTTTATGAGAGATCGAGCAATTCCTGATTATAAAAGCACTGAGGGATTTGTAAAGCTTTTGTTTTTGAGGAGGAGAGATGAAGATTTTGCTTACTTCGAGTTAATTACTTTTTGGCAAAATATGGAAGTGATCAAAAACTTCGCAGGAGATGATCATAAAAAAGCAAAATACTATCCTGAGGATAAAAAGTATCTGATCGATTTTCCTGAAGAAGTAACACATTTTGAGGTTTTTGCAAATGAGAGATTAGATTAATCAATCTTCAAAACCTCATTAATTCCTGCGGTCAGCCTTAATCCACTATCATCTCATCCTTCACATTTTTTAACTCTTCAGGGATACTGTCTTTAATGGTTTCCACAAAAGCATTTACAATATTCTGCTTCAGGAATTCACGACTGTAAACCAATCTGATCTTTCTTGTAGGAACAGGATCCATAAATTCTTTGATAACACCATTGGCACAGCGGGTATCATGATCCTGCATAGCAAGATAAGGCATCAGCGTAATTCCATAATCCTGCTCAACCAATCGTTTCAGAGTTTCCAGATTTCCACTTTCAAAAGAGATGTTGGAATGCTGAAGTTTGTCGTTGTTCTGCTTACACAATTTTATAGTTTGATCACGGAAGCAGTGTCCTTCATTCAGTAACCACAAGTCTTGCGAGTAGAGATCGTCTATGCAGAGTTTGTCTTTAGAAGAAAAGTCATGTCCGGGTGATAAATAGCCCAGAAATGGTTCTGAGAAAAGTTCATGCTCATAGATATGCTGATTGGTGGAAGTTGCGATAATGCCAACATCAAAGTGATCTTCATGCAAACCTTCAAGAACTTCACTGGTTAAAGCTTCTTCAAAAACGAGCTTTACATTCGGGTGTCGTTCTGAAAATGGCTTCAGGAAAAGTGGAACCAAATAGGGAGCAATAGTAGGGATAATCCCGATTCTGAAAGATCCTTTAAGCTCACCATCTTTCACGGAAACCATATCTTCAATATGTTTGGAACCGCTTAGTATAACTTTGGCCTGATCAATAATTTGTTCACCGATAGCGGTTGGAACTACCGGAGATTTAGAACGGTCAAAAATTAAAACACCCAGTTCATCTTCAAGCTTTTGTATCTGCATGCTTAAAGTTGGTTGAGTGATATAAATCTTCTGAGCTGCGGTAGCAAAATGCCTGTACTTGTCTACAGCTACTATATACGAAAGTTGAGTTAGGGTCATATCTGAAATTTGTTTGGCTCAATCTAATTACTTCTGCTAAAAAAAGCAGTTTGAATTCATGAAATAAGATATTTCAATTAAAATTCGAATATAGGCGAAACACAACTATTAATTTTTTGATGATATGATTATACTCGGATATGTATTTAATCTTTGATACCGAGACCACCGGACTTCCCCAAAATTTTTCAGCTCCGATAACCGATTTAGAAAACTGGCCGAGACTGGTTCAATTAGCATGGCAACATCATGATCATACAGGAAAGTTGCTGTCGAGTGGAAATCATATTGTTTATCCGGAAGGGTTTACGATTCCATTCAATTCCGAAAAGATACACGGCATTTCCACAAAACGCGCGCAGGAAGAAGGTGAAGATCTGGAATTTGTTCTTCATGAATTTCGAAAAGCTATAGATAAAGCTCATTTCCTGATCGGACATAATGTAAGTTTTGATGAAAAGATCATGGGAGCGGAATATATCCGTAAGAAAATCCCATCTGCCATCATGGATAAAGCAAAGATCGATACCAAAGATGATGGTACTGATTTTTGTAAAATTGAAGGAGCTCGTGGATACAAATGGCCGACACTTACCGAACTGCATTGGAAACTGTTTGATAAAGGTTTTGAAGATGCTCACGATGCAGCAGCAGATGTAGAAGCGACAGCAAGAATTTTTCTGGAAATGGTTCGATTGGGAGTAACCAAAGTCAATTTCCCGATCGATGCGAAGTTATATGAGCCTTCTGCCAGCTATATGAAGCGGGAGCATTACATTGACCTAAGATCTCCTTCGCGCATCAAAAAAAAAGATGAGGTAACAGAAACCTCAAGCGATGATGGTAATGAGATCGATCTTAAAGTGGAGATCGACGAAGATATACCATTCACACATTTACATTGCCACTCCAAATTTTCAGTGCTTCAGGCTACTGCCGGAATTAAAGAACTTGTGGCAAAAGCTAAAAAAGAAGGGATGCCGGCCGTTGGTCTTACCGATCTGGGAAATATGTACGGAGCATTTTCTTTTGTAGCAGCTGCAAATGATGCCGGTATAAAACCGATCGTTGGTTGTGAGTTTTATATGGTGGAAGATCGTCACCAAAAGAAATTTACAAGAGATAACAGGGATAAAAAATATCAGATCCCACTTTTAGCTAAGAACCAGAATGGGTACAAAAATCTGGCGAAGCTAAGTTCCATCGGTTTTACAGAAGGTTATTATTACAAATTTGCCCGTGTAGATAAAGAAGTAATCAAAGAATATTCCGAAGATCTTATCTGCTTGAGTGGTGGTATTCGCGGAGAACTTGCTGATCTGATCCTGAATAAAGGTGAGGAATATGCAGAAGAAGCACTGCAATGGTGGAAAGAAGTTTTTGGGGATGATTTTTATCTGGAGGTGATCAATCACGGTCTGGATGAAGAGCAGAAAGTAAACGAAGTATTTAAAGAGTTTTCTCAGAAATATGATGTTAAGCTGGTTGCTTCCAATAACGTGTTCTATTTGGAGCAGGAAGATTCAGAAGCTCATGATGCCTTGATCTGTATTGACGACGGAAAGCTGAAAAGTACTCCGATCGGAAGAGGTAAAGATTTCCGATGGGGATTCCCGAATAACGAATTCTATTTTAAGACCACCGAAGAGATGAAAGCGCTGTTTCCGGATATGCCGGAAGCGATATTATCTACCAAAGAAATAGTAGATAAAGTTGAGCCGATCAAGCTTTCAAGAGATGTGATCCTTCCTAATTTTGAGCTTCCGGAAGGATTTGAAACCGAGAACGATTATCTCAGACACCTGACATTAGAAGGCGCCAAACCTAGATATCCGGAATTTACTGATGAGGTGAAAGACAGAATTGATCTGGAATTAGGCATCATTTCAGATATGGGTTTTGCAGGATATTTCCTCATTGTTCAGGATTTTATTGCTGCCGCTCGTGATATGGGCGTTTACGTAGGACCGGGACGTGGTTCAGCAGCCGGTTCGGTAGTGGCTTACTGCACAGGAATTACAAATATTGACCCGCTGAAATACGATCTGCTTTTTGAGAGATTCCTGAATCCTGAGCGTATTTCCATGCCGGATATTGATATTGACTTCGATGATGATGGTCGACAAAAAGTGATCGAGTATGTAGTAAATAAATATGGAAAAGATCAGGTTGCTCATATTATTACTTTCGGTTCTATGGCAGCTCGCTCTTCCGTTCGTGATGTAGCCAGAGTGCTGGATCTGCCTTTATCCGATGCTGATCGTTTGGCAAAACTGGTTCCGGAACGTCCGGGTACTTCGTTGGATGACGCTTTTGGAGAAGTGAAAGAACTTCGTGATATGAAAGCCGGAGAAGGCCTGGAAGCAGAGACGTTAAAAATGGCCCATGTGCTGGAAGGCTCAGTTCGGAATACAGGAATTCATGCGGCAGGGGTGATCATCGCTCCGGATAAACTCACAGAATATATTCCGGTTAGTACTGCAAAAGATGCTGATCTGTACGTAACACAATTTGACGGTAGCGTAATTGAAAACGCTGGAATGCTTAAAATGGATTTTCTGGGATTGAAAACTCTTTCGATCCTGAAAACAGCAATTGCATATGTAAAGGAAAATCATGGTAAGGAATATGATCTGGATGATATTCCTCTGGATGATGAAAAGACTTATAAGCTTTACCAAAAGGGTGGAACCTTAGGAACATTCCAGTTTGAGAGTGAAGGGATGCGGAAGTATCTCAAAGATCTTAAACCGACTACCATTAATGATTTGATTGCAATGAACGCTTTGTATCGGCCGGGACCGATGCAGTTTATTCCGGATTACATCAAGCGTAAACACGGAGTTGAAAAAGCAGAGTATGATCATGAATTAATCAAAGATATTCTGGAACCGACGTTCGGAATTATGATCTATCAGGAGCAGATCATGAATGTTGCTCAGAAAATGGGTGGATATACTCTTGGCGGTGCGGATCTGCTCCGAAGAGCGATGGGTAAGAAAAAGCACGAAGTGATGGAGGCTGAGAAGCCGAAATTCATTGAAGGTGCTCAGGCTCAGGGCGTGGATGAGAAAACGGCGATCTCTGTTTTTGAGAAGATGCAGATGTTTGCGAGTTACGGATTCAATAAATCTCACTCTGCGGCATATTCGGTAGTGGCATATCACACCATGTATTTCAAAGCCAATTATCCGGCTGAATATATGGCTGCGGTAATGAGTCACAATATGAGTGACATCAAAAAAGTGGCTTCATTTATTGAAGAATGTCACCGCTTGGGAATTGAAGTTGATCCGCCGAATATCAATACGGCGCGAGGAAAATTCGTAGCCAAAGACGGTCGTGTTCAATATGGAATGTCGGCAATAAAAGGAGTGGGTTCATCCGCCATTAAACAGATCGTTGAAGAGCGGGAATCAAAAGGATTGTTTAAAAGCATTTTTGATTTTGCAGCCCGGATTGATTCCAGAGTGTGCAACAGAAGAACACTGGAAAGTTTGATCGCAGCAGGAGCATTTGATGAGTTAAATGACAATCGTGCCGAGTTGATGATGGGAGTGGAAGATATTCTCCAGTACGGCGCCCGCAAGCAGGAAGAAGAGCGATTAAGTCAGGTTAATATGTTTGGTGGTGATGCCGGTGGAGCGATGTCTCAGGAGCCAAAACTGAAGCCCGTTCCAAAATGGAGCAGTATTGAACGACTTAATAATGAGCGTGAATTAATCGGGTTCTATTTGAGTGGACATCCGTTAACGAAGTATGAAGAAGATATAAAGCTCTTTGGCAGCCAAAATCTGAGTGATGAAAGCATGAATAAACTTCGTCACGAATCTACGATCCGGTTTATAGCAATTATAACAAGCAAACGTCAGGCAACAGATAAGAAGGGAAGACCGATCGCATTTCTTCAGGTAGAGGATTTACACTCTTCAATGGAATTGGCTGTGTTCAGTAAACAATTCGATCAGTTTTCGGCGCTACTGGAAGTAGATAATGTAGTTTTTATCTCCGGAAAGTTTGTGAAGCGAGAACGTGGCGATAGCGTAATCGTAAACAATATCGAAAGAGTTGAAAATCTCCGTGAAAAAAATCAGGATAATCTGAATCTTAGATTAAAGCTTGATACTGCTTTATTAGATGAAGAGATCTTGAACAAGATGGAGACCTTATTCACTACGAACCGAGGAAGTACTATGGTAAAGATGATGGTACACAGTCCTGAAGCAAATGGCCCGATCAGAATGAATATGAGAAACTTTGTAGTGGATCCTAATCCGGAGTTAATGAAGGGTTTGAGGGATGTACTCGGAGAAGAAAGTGTGGAATTGGTGATGGGTGCTTCATAAAGGGGTGCAATCAAGATGATAATTACAAACAATGTGACTAGTTAGCAGATTTATTTGCATATTTAGCGCAGTAACAAAAAAGACATTTAATTTAATTTTTGAACAATGGCAAAAGCATTAGAATTTACAGACGGCAACTTTGAAGCTGAGGTACTTAACTCGGATAAACCGGTGCTTGTAGACTTTTGGGCTGAATGGTGTGGTCCTTGCCGCATGATTGGTCCGGTTGTAGAAGAGATGGCAGGCGAGTACGAAGGAAAAGCAAAGATCGGAAAAGTGAATGTGGATAATAATCCTGATATATCCGTTAAATACGGAATCAGAAGTATTCCTGCATTATTGATCTTTAAAAATGGTGAAGTAGTGGATCAGATTGTTGGTGCGGTTCCAAAGCCACACCTTACAAAGCAATTAGATGCGCAGATCGCTTAAAAAGCTAATTCTTTTTAGAATTTTAAAGCCACTTTGTTAATTCGAAGTGGCTTTTTTTGTGGAGGAATTTTAATACTGTTTTCTGAACAAAACCAAATTGCCTCAGCTATCTGTCATCAGTATTTAATAGAAGTGGTGAGTAGCTTAAATACTTTCTACTAAAAAAAATCCTCGCATTATCCCACACTATTTATTTGCCAAAAGGAGTTTATTCAACATACCAAAAAGCTTTCCAATTGGAGCGTTTTCTATATTCAAAATAAATTATTCCAAAAGACTAATAGAATTAGTATTTTACGGTCATGAAAAAGGTTTTTTTATTTTTTGCCTCGGCGATGCTGTTTTTAGCAGCATGTGACACCTCCGGACCGGGAACAGAACCGGAGGAGCCCGAAGAGTTTTTTCCAGCTCCTGTTAACAACAATATTAATTTATTGCGCATCTGTTGTGATGATGTATTTAACGAAGGGATGCCGGTGTACGGACAAGGTGATTATCACATGTCTGAGTGGAGCCCGGGCGAGGTATATACGGTGATTAGGCTACGTAAATTGATGCTTGATGAACAGGAAGGTGGGACACCGGTTAATATGGGAGAGCAGTATATAGGTAGTAATGCCATGTATGTAACCAAAAGCCTTACTGAGAATAAACTTTATACGGTACAAGCAGAAGAATATGGAGAATCTATTGGTTGGTTAGCAACTTACGATCTGGTTTCCAAGACATTTACTACTATCCGCGACAGCACTTATAATATTTCTTCCATTCGGATTCGAGAACTTTCGGACGGTTCTCTGCTGAAAGTTTATTACAGCTACGGCAATGAAGATGCTGGTTTAGAAGCCGGTTATTACCGCCTGAGCGAGTCAGGCCCGCCCGATGAGTTGCTGCTTGGACATTCGAATCCCAATGGTTCCAGGGAGACCATCAACGGCTTTGACCTTTCACCCGACGGATCGACTTTATTGTATCCCATCCATCATGCTTTTGTGCAGGGTTCTGCCTATGGCGGCCCCCCGCCCGAACTTGCCACGCTACATCTGGAAACAGGAGCTACCCAAACACTCCCGGTAGAATTTAACCTGCAACAATTTCTATGGGCGCGCTATCATCCCGGAGGTGAAAAGCTGGTAGTTAGTAATTATCCACGTAACATTGTTGATATCGAAGTCAGATCAATAGATTTGGACTCCATGTACATTGTGGACTTGAACGACTTTAGTCGGACTCCATTGGATACACGAACCAACACTCATTTTTTTACTGTCGACATTTTCCCTGATTGGAATCCGGATGGGGACTATTTGATATACAGTAGTGCTAATGTATCAAGACGAGATTTTGGAATAGGCACTTACTCCATCTACACCATGGACATGAGAGAAAATTGAGGAATTACAAGCTTGAGAGAACATCTCCAACACACAGAATAATGACTAACTAATTAGATACTAAAACATGAAGAATTTCTTACAGCAATTAATTCTAATTACTTGCGGGTTGTTGCTTCTAAGCACAGCGAGCTCTTCCATACATGCTCAACATGATGTGGAGGTAAGTGGTAAATTTACATTTACACAAGGCTTTCAAAACTACGGGGTGTATGGTTTACGGATATATTTATTCTTTTCGGACACCACTGATACACTTGACCCGGTTTTATTATTTCCTAACGAGGATATTGAAGGTAAAACATATGATTTGGTAGAAGAAGACGGCTCCTTTGCTTTTGATTTCAGTTACGTAGGAGACCTGAGCGGTTATAATCAGATTTTAGTATGGCCAAGCACCCGCAATCCTGCAGCTATTCTTTTGGATAGCGAAGGTGATGGCGGTACTGGTTGTGATCCCAATTCAGAAATTGAATGTCGTGATAAGGCAGTTCCCAAAATCGGAGGCGGGTATTCTGCAACACCTATGGATTCCATCAAGTTTTTCGAAATCGAGTCGGCCATTCCAAGAGCGATTAACGGAACTAACCCCACCATTATCGAAACAGGAGTGTTTGGTACATTGGGAGAAAAACAGGGATTGGTATTTCGTGGAATGATGCTCTCCAGAGAATACTTAATGGAACGCTATCCAAGCAGTCCAAGCTATTCGATGCCTCGGATTCGGGTGCGATTTGGTTTGGAAGGAGCACAGGAAGATAATGGACAGTTTAAGTCTCAAGGGACTCCGGTAAGCTTATTGTTTAAAAAAATTGATTTAGGTTTTGCGACTATAGCTCATGAATATGGACATTACGTGAATTATCAGATGTGGGGAGCAAACTCGGACCGATTTGATAATTTACCCGATAACCAGCTGGAATTGATTGAAGGATGGGCACAATTCTACTCCTTTGCCACCCGAAATGATACGATGACTTTTTAGAAGAAGGTACCGATAACATGGAAGAGGGACCTTTTAAACCCGTTCCGTATTCAGATAATGATTATAAAACTAGTTATCCCAATGTACCACGCATTGCCAGCTATATGTGGAATGTGCATGACGGGCCAAATCTGGGAACATTTCATGCTGCCAAATATAGTGGAGCGGACAATGATGATGTTGGAGGTGACCCATTGCGGGTATTTACCATTATGGAAAACCTTGGAGAAAGCGAGCAGTTCTTCAGTAACTTCCATGCAGATTATAAAAGTGGATTATCTTCACCAGAACAAAACTCCATCAACAAAATAAAAGACTTTACCGATGACCCTGGTACGGAAAGAATGCGCACCGTAGCAACTAAGAACTTGTCGGGAACTGTACAAAGCAGCAGTATTGACTTTAGTTGGGATAACCAGAGTTACGGTAGTTCGAGTTCCTACCGTAATGATAATACTGCCTATCACAAACTGTACGTAGATGATGGAACTGGATTACAATCGCTATCGGGTCAAATTTCATATACCGATACTTCTTTTACGTTTACCCCATCCTCTACAGCTGAATCGGGTTTTTATGTAATCCAAACATTTAATTCAGCCGGTAAATCATTGGGTGGTTCGGAAGTATATTTAGGCGTATCAGCACCCACCGGGTTGGAAGTAACCAATGAAGGAGCTTCTTTTGGTGGTCCGCGATTAGACTGGGACGATCATTCCGGCAACATCGATCATTACAAGGTGTATCGCTACCGCTCAAATCCACCTCAGGGGCAGCCGCATACCCAGCACATCGGAACCACTACATCCAGCGAGTTTACCGATGTGAATGTAGCAATCAATGGAGATTCAGAAACGTTCGAATACCACGTTCTGGCAAAGCAGGGCGTATTCATTTCGGGAATGTCGAATGTGGTTTCGGTTACCGGAGACGATGCTTCTCCGTTTAAGCGCATAGCCGATGAGAAAGAAGCTCTACCTGAAGAATTTGATATGGGAGAAAATTATCCAAATCCGTTCAACCCTTCCACAAAGCTAAGTTATTCAGTTCCTGAACGAGCGGAGGTTACTCTGGAGGTTTTCAATATTTTAGGAC
>OJHK01000317.1_pt1 | contig 34233 bp, 25 predicted proteins | sample 1595161 | NCBI WGS metagenome assembly OJHK01 (sample SAMN05416842, study PRJEB24817) | seawater metagenome | isolation source: Sea water | place: Canada:Atlantic | collected 2013-07 | reverse complement strand
ACCTCTCTATTCGTCGGCAGCGTCAGATGTGTATAAGAGACAGGTAATGAAGGTGATTGGACTGCGGCGCTTCACTTTAAGAATATTACTGATGAAGAATACCTCGTGGGTAACTATGCTTTCTTAGGTGAACAAAATCCAGACGGAAGCTATAAACCTGGTTTAGGTGGAGACACCACGCTAATTGGTTATTATGGCGACCCTGCAACGGTATCTTTAACCATAGGTTACCAGTTTTAAGTATTAGCTCGCTAAAGGTTAAGTAGTAAATTCAGAGTAAAAAGAGCTGGCACTTGTCAGCTCTTTTTTTCATACTGGATTAAGAATCATGTAGGAGTGTTAAATGTCACAAGCAAAAGTAATTATTGCCGATGATCATCCACTATTTCGTACGGCGCTTAAACAAGCAATCATCGAATGTATTGATGATGCAGGTACGTTAGAAGCCGACAACTTTAGTGAGTTATTAGTTGCTATTGAAGCAACACCAAGCTTAGAAATAGTTTTTCTCGATTTGCATATGCCAGGAAATGATGGTTTTACTGGCTTGACTCAGCTGCAAAATCACTACCCCGATTTAGTAGTGATTATGGTGTCTTCTGATGATAATGATGAAACGATGCAAAAAGCGATTAACTTTGGCGCTGCGGCATTTATCCCTAAATCAGCAGACTTAACGACCATTGCAAGTGCTATCGATACGGTATTAGCGGGTGATGTTTGGTTACCTGAATTGATAGAAAAGAATGAGGGTCAACAAACTGCACTTGCTCATCAAAAGCTAGCTAAACAACTTGGTCAATTAACGCCACAGCAATATATCGTGCTTACTCAAATTGCTGATGGTCAACTTAACAAGCAAATTGCTTATGATCTTAACATCAAAGAAACCACAGTGAAAAAACATGTTTCCGCTATTTTGGAAAAGTTGGAAGTGAATAATCGAACGCTAGCGGGACTCGCTTACCAGCAGCTAATGCTGGCGCCAACAGAAAATGAAAGCAGTGCTCTTTAGCACTTGGCTACTGGGTAATCATTTGTCTAATTAAACGTTTCAATGCCAGTGCTTTTACTGGTTTTCTTAAAAATAGAAAATTCGCATCACTGGTGTGTTGTCTAACTTGCTCGGAAGGATCTGCAGAGCAGATAACACAAGGAGTTTGCCAATGCTCTTTGCGTAATAAATGGCTTACTAAATCAACGCCATTGGTATCATTATCGAGATGGTAATCAGCAATGATAAAGCGAGCAGGTTGCTGCATATTACTGACAACCTCTGTCAGTGACGCTTGATCTTTTGCGGTATAAACCACACAGCCCCAGTCAATTAATTGCGAAGATATAGCGGTTAACATTAACGCATCATTATCAATAACTAATACTGACATATCGGCAAAACCTTCATTAGCAGTATTGTTATTCTTAGTGCTATGGCTTGCTGTTTTTGTTGGTACATTGTCTGATGCTTTGTAGGTCACATTATTTGGAGTTGTAGATGATGTGCTACTCAGTATTTCGTTAGGTAAGTTATTCGGTATATTGACTGTGTTATGCGAAACTCTTGGTAGCTCAAGCATAAAGCAAGTGCCTTTTCCTACAGTCGAGTTAAGTGATATTTTTAAATCGAGCAGTGAAGCCATGCGCTCTGCAATGGCCAAGCCTAAACCAAGACCTGGTATTTCTCTGTTTTGCTCTAATCGTTCAAATTCTTGAAAAATAGTCAGTTGTTTTTCAACTGCTATTCCAGGTCCGTTATCCCATACTTCTACGCGTACAACGTCTTTTTTATGGCGAACACCTAATACAATTTTGTTGGGAATACCGGCTTTGTCACCTGTTTTATCACGGCAATAATGTATTGCGTTTGATAAAAAATTTTGTAGTATTCTACGTAACATACGTTTATCTGAATTTACCCACGTTGAACTAGCTTGATAACTAAAACTAATGTCATCTTGTTGAGCTAAAACGGTAAACTCATTTTTTAACGGTATTAATAACTCGTCTAAGGCAAAGTGATTCTTCTCAATAATGTCTAAGTTATTATCCAAACGTGATATTTCGACTAAATCAGAAAGTAGCGCTTCAACAACATTCAATGAATCATCAATATTGTTAGCTAATTGTGCTAACTCATCGTTCTCGACTTTCTTTTTCAACATAGAGGTAAACAGTGATAGCGCATTAAATGGCTGCATTAAGTCATGACTAGCGGCAGCTAAAAAACGTGTTTTACTGCTGTTGGCCGCTTCAGCCTCTGCTTTTGCGTACCTTAGTTCTTGGGTTCTATCTTCGACACGTTTTTCTAAACTTTCATTAGCTTTTTTTAAAGCTTTCTCTGCTTCAATATGAGCGGTAATATCAGAAAAGGTACTAACAAAGCCGCCACCAGGCATTGATTGGCCTCTAATTTCTAATACCACGCCATTGGGCATTGAACGCTGAAAGTGATGGTTATGACCCATACGCATATGCTCAATACGTCGGGTAATTAAATCTTCACCTTCGTCATGTTTACTCGTACTTTCACCAGTACCAGTACCTGTACTGGTAATTATGCCTTTGGCAATGTTATAGCGTAATAACTCTTCAATAGGTTTCCCTGCACAGACAAAGCTCTCAGGGTAATCAAGCAACTGAATATAACGTTGATTCCAAGCCACTAAGCGCATGTCGGCGTCGATGACACTGATGCCTTGCTCAATATTCTCTACTCCTGATTGCAATAACTCGCGATTAAAGCGAAACATTTGGTTGGCTTCGTCGACAATACTTACGACATCTTCGAGAGGCATATCTTGTGACGTTGAGGCCGCTTTCATTACCATACGGGTTGACGCAGAACCTAATACGCCAGAAAGCTGTAAGCGAGTATATTCAATGTTTTTTTCAATTTTCCCACTACTTTTAGCAAAGGTAATTAGTGAGTCAGCGGCGGGTTTATCGATAAAGCGTACTAATAAACTGTACAAATCATCAAGGGATAAATGCCGTTCAAACTGGTTTTGGCTTTTATTGACAAAATATTCGGCTTGTAGCTTTTCACCGACACTGCGTTGGCTAATTAACGAGACAACAACGTAACAGATAACGTTGAGTAGCAAACTGTAAAAAACACCATGGCTAGTACTATCTAAAAAATCAACGCCAAAGAGGGCGGTAGGTTTTAACCAAGTCATTTGCCATAAGCCTGTTTCAATCCACTGGCTGTTGGGAATTAACGCTGGTAATAACAAGGTATAGAGCCAGACGATACTGCCGACAGCTAAGCCCGTTAATGCTGCCTTTGCATTGGCTTTACGCCAGTACAAAGCACCAATGGTGGCAGGGGCAAATTGTGAGAGTAAAACAAATGATAATAAACCTATGGTGGCGAGGTGATTTTGCTGAGCAATGATACGCTCGAAAATAAAGGCGAGAAGGAGAATAATAGCGATAGAGCCACGGCGCAGGTCAAGTAATAATCCTGACATTTGTTGTTTTTGTTTGGTATTAAATAATCGAAACTTTAATACCAGTGGCGTTAGTACTTCGGTTGATACCATGGTACTCAAAACAATAGCTGCCACGATTACCATGCTAGTTGCAGCCGCTAAGCCACCAATATAAACCGTGATACCAAGCCAAGCTTGTTGGTAAAATAACGGAAGAGTTAATACATAAGTATCAGCATCGACACTACCTCCTGGGAAGGTCAGCTGCCCAGCAATGGCGATAGGTAAAATAAAAACATTAATGAGTAATAAGTATAAAGGAAATAACCAACGAGCAGTTTTTAGCTCTTGTTGATGATGATTTTCAATCATCATCATGTGGAACTGCTGAGGTAGGATAAATATAGTAATCGCCCCTAACACCGCTTGTGCTACAGCAAGGTAAACTGAATTAGTACCAGTAATTGAACTGATGTTTTCACCTTGATTGATTAAGTCGGAAAAACCATCAAAAACGTAGAAGGTGGCAAATATACCTACGGCGGTTAAGGCGAATAATTTGATTACTGAGCTAAAAGCGATTGCCAGCACTAAACCTTGATTTTGTTTATTGGCGGCTATTTGCCGAGTACCAAATAAAATACTGAATATAATGAGCACGATAGTCACTACAAAAGCGGTACTGATACCTGACTGATAAGTACCTGTTAAGAGATCAAAACTGGTACTAATAGCGCGTAGTTGCAGTGCGATATAAGGAATAATACCTGTTAGCGCAACAATAGTTACCAGTGCTGCAACTTTGGGCGAACGGTCATAGCGAAAGGCAATGAAATCGGCAATAGAAGTTAAGTTTTGCTGCTTAACGATCAAGAGAATTTTATGTAGCATTGGCCATGCCAGCACTAAACAAAGAATAGAGCCGATATAAATTGGCGCAAGCCATGCACCAGTAGTTGCTGCTTGCCCTACTGTGCCGTAAAAAGCCCATGAACTACAGCTGACACCCAGTGATAAACTATAAACCCAAGGTTTACAGCTCCAATTTTCGATTGCTTGATTTTGTCCCCAATGGGCAACAATGAAGAGTACTGCCAAGTATGTAATGGACAGTATAGTGATAAGCCAAGTATCGAGTGAAAGCCAAACTAACAAGAATTGTCCTTTATGATGTGAGCTATTTTAAAAATAAGGGCCAAGTGATTAACTTATTGCCCTTAGGAAATAATTAATAGATAACATTAGGTCAGCATAACATGCCCTACCGTACAGGGTAGTGAACTAAGGTAGTAGTTATTTGCTAGCAGTCATACGCTAATCTAAAGATAAATATTTACCTTGATTAGAAACTATCATATATGAAAATCAGTAACAAATACTTGGTTGAAGCCATTGTTTTTATTAGTTATGTACTATTTGCTATGGCGTGGGTAGGTGGTACAGCCAGTATGGGACAAATAATGTCGGCTATGCACATTGATAGTTTAGCTTCTGCGAGCTTTATTAGTGGTGCGGTAACCTTGGCAAAGATTGTTGGTACGTTCGCTGCTGCTTGGGTCGCGTTAAAGTTTGGCATTAAGTACGCTTTTTTTATTGCTAGCCTGTTTATTGCTATTGGTTTATTAACCCCCTTTGCGCCTAATTATGAGTTGCTGCTGTTAAGTCGATTTTTGATGGGATTGGGTGGCGCGTTTATGATCGTTTACTTTAACCCTATTGTCATGCACTGGTTTCCTGTCAATGAACGTCCAGTAATCAATGGTCTCAATGCGGTTGCTTTTAACATTGGTACAGGTGTCGTGTTATGGAAGATGACAGCCATTAATGAGTTTACAGGGGATTGGAAAATCAGTTTAATTGGCTTTTCAATTGCTAGTTTATTATTAAGTTTTGCTTGGTTATTGGTAAAGTTTGAACCTGAGACAGAGGGACAAAACCAAGAAGGTACGCAGGTAGAGGATTACAGCTATATAGATGGTTTAAAAGATAAGTTTAACTGGGCTTATGGCTTAACCTATTCAGGTTTGTTGGCGTTTTATATTTGTTTATTTACCTTTTATCCTAAAGCGGGTATTAGCCATAGTAAGTGGGTGATAGGCTTTGGTATCGTGGGCACATTAGCAGGCATTATATATAGTAAAAAAATACCACTGCGTTTGCCTGTTATTCGATGGTCTGGTGCTATGATGATACTGACAATTATTGGCGTATCTTTTAGTAGCAGCGAGTGGTTACAAACCTTATCTGCAATTGTGCTAGGCTTTTTTATTTTCTTCCCTATCACTGCACTGGTTTCTATTCCTCATGAATTACCTAAAATGACAGGGCAACGCATTACCGTAGTATTTAGTCTGTTCTATTCAATCAGCTATTTATTCTCTACTGTAATTTTATGGTTGTTTGGTAAGTTGGTGGATATCAATCAAGGCGATTACACTGCTTCATTTATTCTCATTTCATTAATAAGTAGTACCTTTTTTATTGGCAGCTTTTTTCTGCCTGAGACAGGGAAAGTTAAAGAATCAACCATTAAGGAAAAGTTATGCGCGGAATAGTCTCTCCCAAGTTAGTACCATTTCTTGAACAAGCAAATACTGCCATTGCAGCATTCAAAGCAACAGGGCAAGGCTTTAGTGCTGAGTTAGTTAGGCAGGGTTTAGATAACTTGTCAGCCCTCATTGGTGCTGGGCCCAATATGAGCATAGTAAAGGATGATTTCTTAACTACCTCTAGTCATAATATTCCTGTACGTATTTATAATCCTGCGGCTAATGATGTTTTACCGGTATTGCTCCATTTTCATGGTGGTGGCCATATGTGTGGTAGTGTTGATTTATATGATCCTATTAGCCGTAAACTTGCGCTTGCTACTCATGCAATTGTTATTTGTGTGGATTACCGATTAGCACCAGAACATCCCTACCCAGCAGGTTTGGATGATTGTCAGGAAGTACTTGAGCGTTATAAAAGTCTTCTGACAGAAATGAAACACAGTGATGAACTCTATATTGCAGGTGATAGTGCAGGCGGTGCAATTTGTACGAGCTTAGTGATGAATAACTTACCAAATGATAAGACCAGTGACTCGGTTAAAATTGATAAGCAAATTCTGGTTTACCCGAGTGTCGATTACACCATGGTTAGCGCTTCTATTGATGAAAATGGCCAAGGTTTCTTATTAGAAAAAGATAAAGTTCAGTGGTATTTTGAGCAGTATTTTCAAATGGGCAGTGTAGGCCAAGATAAGATCGCACAAGCTAAAATAGTGAAAGCATCACCATTACTTGGTAAGTTCTCTGCGGATATGCCTACTACCTTGGTTATTACCGCAGGTTGTGATCCACTTAGAGACGAAGGCATTGCTTATGCAAAGTCATTGGCAGAGGTTGGCGTAAGTGTTGAACACTATTCCTTTGATGGTATGACACATGCCTATATGTTGCTTAATGATCTTGTTAGTGAAGAATGTCAGCAAACTTATCAGCTCATCGGACAATTTGTTAAAATCCATTCGTCAGATTAATTAAGCTTTAATCATATTTACCGAGCTTAGTAGGCTCGGTTTCTCTCTTCATCCTTTCCAAGGTCCGCAGATATTAAATAGGTATATACCCGTTCCCAATCAAAGTGCAGGATTTCAGTGGGGATTAAAAGCACTTTAGGCAAGGCAAATAATGTGAGCATAGTTATTCTATGCATTGATTCGTTAACGCTGACTAAAGTAATTTTAAACCCCTCAAAGAAGCGCTTGAACTACATCACTTCATCGTTGCTGAGACTCATAATGGAACATCCATTATTTCATCACAACGCCTTGAATTGACATTGCTCAAGCACTTTGAAACCTGCATCTTGAATAGTAACGGGTATATCTAATATTATAAGTACTTCTCTATCGGTAATAATTGTAAAAAACGCGACTTTATACGTTCCGACAATTCGGTCTCCGGCTCATGATCCCAGCTACTCTCACCTGAATACCATAGAATATTTCCTTCAACTAAATTCAAGCGCCAACTATTATCTTTATTCATCGCCAGTTCTATATCATTTGCAAGGCTTTTAGCAACACTATGACTTTCTATGACTAAAAGGGATTCCGTATTAAGGTAGGTTGAACGTAAGTTGAAGTTAAAAGAGCCTACAACTGCTATTTTCCTGTCAAAAACACTAGACTTTGCATGAAGACCGTAGGCTGATGTAGGGGCACATTTTGATAAATCTTTAGTCGATTTTTCACATAAAGTCGTATCTGGTTTCAACTCAAACAACTGAATACCTTGTTCAAGCATATCCCGGCGTCGGCCAGCATAGCCAGAATGATTAGTGACTAGGTCATTAGAAGCCATTGAATTGGTCAATGCTTTTATCTGCACTCCTTTGTTGGTCAACATTTGTAATTCATCTAGTTGAGTATCATCAAATATTAGGTAGGCGGATTCCAATAAAACTTCTTGGTTCGACTGACGAGCTAATTCGGTTAATAACCTAGCCGTAGCCTTAGGTTCACTGGTATTACTTTCATCGACAGGTACGGGTCTGTCATAAACAAAACGTGCACTAACCCAGTTCATTTCATCCATTAGTCCTTTTAAGAAACGATGTGCTATCTTTGTTCCTTCAGGCAACTTTGGGTAATGCTTGTAATGGGGAGCTGATACTGCAGCTAAGGCGGGCAACTCTGCTGTAACTTCACCCCCTAATAAGTTGACAGGATAAGACCAACGGCTGTTCCAATATTCTCTAAAACTGTTTTGGACATCAATAACCACAGAGCCCATTATCAATGCATCACGATCACGGAAATTTATTTCATCAGAAAGGTCGAAATATTCATCACCTATATTTCGACCGCCTACAATGGAGAAAGCGCCGTCGACGGTAAATGATTTATTGTGCATACGACGATTTAGACGAGAGAAATCACCTAATACATTTAGCCATTTTGCAGCCCCACTGCGACTGGGGATAGGGTTGAATATTCGGATCTCTATTTGAGGGTGAGCATCAATAGTTGTTAGCAGATCCTCCCGTTCATTAAGGTTGATATCATCAAGCATTACTCGGATTTTCACACCGCGATCTGCAGCCGCTATCAAGCGGCTTGCTAGGTAGTGTCCAGAAGCATCTGAATTCCATATGTAATACTGTATGTCGATACTGTGTTCAGCGGTTTCAATTAATGCCAACCGCTGAGATAGAGCGTCCCAACCAGTATCTTGCAATAAAATTGCACTCGTTTTTTGTTTAGGTCGCGCAAGTAGGTAAGTGTCAGTTAATTCGGATAATGTACTAGTTGAGTGACTGGTTAGTGGCTCAACAGAGTGCTTAATTTCCTCGGGGAGAGATGCACAGCCGATCAGAGTGGTGACTAAAAGTATGGTGATAGTAATATGTTGAAACACAGGCATTTGTTACATTTCCTTTTAACTTTGAATAGCCAATTGACACCCTTCGGCTAACTATTTTTCAATTTAATTATAGCTATGAAGGCTTACGAAAGAACCCATTTTATATCTAGAACATAAATTAGGTGAAGGGTATTAGAAAGATAATCACATTTTGCTATTTAAACAAGCATAGGAGTACGCTTGTTCTCTTAGTTAATTTAGCCATGTTTTTGGCTTGTTTTTACAGTAAAATCATTGGTATACCTTGATGTTTAATACTGATTATTAGCGGTCAGTTAACCTTAGTCTTAACCTTACTATTAACAGATCGCTAAGGAATCCAATACGCACAAAATGCTTAAGGTAGGTTGAAGTAAATATTACAGTAAGCAAGATAAAGGATAATGACGTTGCAGCTTCATGTTGCCTGGTTACTGAGCTGTCCAGGCGCCATCCATAGGCAAAGAAGAACCCGTAATGCTGCGGGCGCTATCACTGCAAAGAAAGAGGATGAACTCGCCAATTTGACGTGGCGCCATCATTTCCGGTACCGGCTGTTTTGTTGTAATTAGTTGATATTTTGCTTGTTCGAAACTATTATTTTCCTTTTTGGCAATGTCAGTAATTTGATCGTTGATAAGTGGTGTATCTACCCAACCGGGACAAATAGCATTGGCAGTGATGCCATCTTCTGCGCACTCTAGAGCAACAACCTTGGTTAGCCCAACAATGCCATGTTTTGCGGCACAATAGGCGGCTTTGTTTTTAGAGGCAACTAAGCCATGAACAGAAGCAATATTAATAATCCTGCCCCATGAGTTTGCTTTCATAGCATTTAGAGCGAGTTGAATTGTGTGAAAGGCAGCGGTTAAGTTGATGGCAATGATGGCATTCCATTTATTCTCAGGAAAAGTATCTACAGCTTCAGTATGTTGAATACCGGCATTGTTGATCAATATATCAATTGAGCCCATCGCTTTTATCGCTTTATTCATGAAAGCACTAATAGCATTTGAATCCATTAAATTAGCATTATCAAAGATAGCTTTTATCTGGTACTTTTTAGAAAATTCTTGCGCTAGGCTAATACCTTCATCATCACTGAGCAATCCGTGTAAAACTAAGTTGATACCTTGTTCTGCTAATACGTGAGCACTTGCCAAGCCAATACCACTTGTTGAACCCGTGATAAGCGCTGTTTTACCTTGTAATGTTGTATTTATTGGTGGAATGCTTTTTAACATGCTGTTTCCTTATTATTAAATGTGAAGAAGGGCAGCATATACCTTATCTTTTAAACTGTTTATGTTTTGGGGATCTCGCCAATGCTGCACCAGAAAATTAGGTCAATTACCTTAGCTGAATTGAAGGTGAGTTGAATTACTACCTTAGTGCCATTAAGTAAAGGGAGGATGTCAGTAGCTAAAGCTATTTTTTGATTTAAGGGTTTTGGCTAATCGTGCAGGGGAGTCTTTATGGGCTAAGCAGTCGTGTTAGAAAGGATTGTAAATACTGTAAGTCAAATATATTCGTTGGTTTAACTGTGATATTAAACAACAAATTTTTGGAGGGAAAATTCTGAAACGTTATACAGATAAGCTTAGTGATTGTTTTTATTCACGAAGTGAAGGGGCATTGCAATCAGAAAGTGCGTGAGTAGCGATGAGAGTTTTCTAAAAAGAAGTAGTATGGAATTTGAATAAAGGCGAGTGACTACTCACCTTTATTTAACGGTGCTTTAATTAAAGAAGTTGCCTATTACTGTCGGCACTTAACTTCAGGGTTAACATTAATAATACCTGCTTCGTTAATTGTGGCCATTTTGCCATTTTGTTTCAGTATGGCTAACGTAGTATCGCCAATTGAGCGTACATAGGTGAGTAGGTAACCAAACTGACCTAGGGTGCATACGGCATATTGCTGGCTTAAGTTAAGCTTATCCCACATAGTGTCCGCATTATCGTTTTTTTCTCTGTTATCTGTTAAGAAAGTACTTGCAGCCACTAAATCATTATTTGGTATTTGAATATCTAACATAATATCGACCTCACTCTTTAGCTAGTAGGGGATGTTAACCAATAAAAACCAGTCAAACTGTTGGTAATTGTTGGGCAGAAGTATTCTTTTGTAATGTGTGCTTTATTTGAGTCTATTTGTTTTATTGAAGCTGAATAGTGTATTTGACAAGAATTATTATGTAAGACACTAACTTATTAGTTAATTTAACCACTTCTGTAGTTGTTGGATTGCGTAATTTTATGTAACTTGTTGTTACATATAAGGAATGAGTAAGTGGCACAGCTTGTGCTTTTTTTAATGCAATATTAAAAATACGGAAATACCCCATGCTTACTTTTTCTAAAACATTATTACTTTCTTCTGCTGTGATTATCACAACATTGTTAACTGCTTGTTCTGAGCCAGAGGCTAAGGAAGAAGTTAAAGAAGTTGTCGAATTTGCTGTACCGGTGATGGTAGCGAGTATTGAACGTAAAGATATTTCGTCAAACTTTCATACAACAGCGACCTTAGAGTCTCGTAATGAAGCTGAAATTATCACTCGAGTCACTGGTATTATTGAAGAGCTAAGTGTTGAAGAAGGGGACTTTGTTGAAAAGGGCCAACTCCTTGCTAAGGTTGATGCAAGACGTTATCAACTAGCACTTGATAAAGCCGAAGCTGAATTAGCAGGTCTTGAACAAGAATTAAAACGTTTATCTTTAATGGCTGAAAAGCAATTGGTGAGTGCACAAGCATCAGATAAATTGAAATATCAGCACCGAGCTGCAGTTGCTGCAAAGGAGCTAGCGGCGTTAGATTTAAAAGATAGTCAAATCATTGCACCTATTTCAGGCTTTATTTCTGAACGTTTTATTAAAACAGGTCATTTTACTCAAGGTTACCAAAAATTATTCCATATTGTTGACCAATCAAGCCTGCAAGCGGTGGTTTATTTACCAGAGCATAAGCTGAGCTATGTTGAATTAGAGCAGCAAGCTTTATTACAATTTAGTGCACGCCAAGGTAAGCAGTTTGTTGCACAAGTACGTTCAATCTCTCCTGTAATCGACAGTCGTAGTGGTACATTCAAAGTGATTTTGTCTATTGCTAATGAAGAGCTGCAATTAAAACCAGGTATGTTTGCTCAAATTGCACTGACTTTTGATACCCACAAAAATACGTTAACTATTCCAACAGATGCAATTATTACGCTTGATAATCAAAGTAAAGTTTATTTAGTAAAAGATAACAAAGCAGTAGAAGTATTAATCAACAAAGGTTTTGTACAAGAGCAACTTACCGAGATAAGTGGCGAGCTACATGAAGGTGATAGTGTTGTGGTAAATGGCCATCATAATCTTAAAGCAAACGCTTTAGTCGAAATATTAAACGCTAAAACTAGTGACGATGACAGTCTTATTGATGAAGAAATAACTGAAACAGCTATTGCTAAAGCCACTAAATAGAGAATTGTAAGCATGAATATTTTAATTGATAGCTTGTTCTTTGTGGTTGCAAAACATTTCGCAGCTACCGTATTTTTAATTTTTACCGCATTACTAATCAGCAGTGTAAATGTCATTGGAGCTTTATCATGAGTATTGTTGATGTAGCAATAAAACGTCCGGTAACAGTATGGATGTTTACGTTTGCCGTGATGCTTTTTGGTTTAGTGGGTTTATCTCGCCTTGCGGTTAATCTATTACCAGAACTTTCTTATCCTACGTTGACGGTACGAACTAACTATACCGGGGCGGCTCCGGCTGAAATAGAGCAACTAATTACTAAACCTGTTGAAGAAGCGGTAGGTGTAGTCAAAGGTCTAAGAAAAATAAGTTCAGTATCTAAAGCTGGTCAGTCTGACGTATTACTTGAGTTTGAATGGGATGTTGCGATGGACATCACGAGCTTAGAAGTGCGAGAAAAGCTCGATCTTATTCGTTTACCCCTTGATGTACAAAAACCGTTAATTTTAAAATTCAATCCATCTTTAGATCCTATTATTCGTTTGGGTTTACAAACATCTGATAATTCAGTTAGCGGCTTAACCCAGCTTCGTACCTTTGCCGAATATGATGTGAAACGCCAATTAGAATCGCTACTTGGAGTGGCATCAGTAAAATTAGGCGGTGGCCTTGAACAAGAGTATCAGGTAGTTATTGATCAACATAAGTTGGCACAACTTAATTTAAGTAGCCAAGAGATCATTAATCGTATTAATGCAGAAAATATAAATATCTCAGCAGGTAAGTTAATTGAAGGCAATACGCAATATTTAGTGCGTACGTTGAATCAATTTACCAATATTAATCAAATTGGAGAATTGGTGGTTTATCGCGAAAACGATCAAATCATTACCCTAAACGATATTGCTACCATTGTTGATGGTTACAAAGAACGTACCGATGTAACTCGAATCAATGCCGTTGAAGCCGTTGAATTAGCAATATATAAAGAAGGCGATGCTAATACTGTACAGGTAGCTCAACTCATAAATAATAAACTGGACGCCATTAATAAGTTATTAGGTGACCGTTATAAATTAACCGTGGTGTATGATCAATCGACCTTTATTAGCAATGCGATCAGTGAGGTAAAATCAGCAGCGATCATTGGTGGCTTGTTGGCTATGTTTATTTTATATCTCTTCTTACGATCTATTACGCCAACCTTGATCATTTCTCTATCAATCCCTGTCTCGGTCATTGCTACGTTTAATATGATGTATGCTAACGGCATAAGCCTTAATATTATGTCACTTGGCGGTATTGCTTTAGCAACAGGTCTGCTTGTTGATAATGCCATTGTCGTGCTTGAGAATATCGCGCGATATAAAGAGCAAGGGCTTAATGTTGTTGAAGCTGCTCGTAAAGGCACAAAAGAAGTGAGCGGGGCAATCATTGCTTCAACCTTGACTACTTTGGCGGTTTTTGTACCGTTAATATTTGTTGAAGGGGTTGCCGGACAATTATTTGCCGACCAAGCCATGACTGTTGCTTTTGCTTTAATTGCCTCATTAGTTGTCGCATTAACATTGATACCAATGTTAGCCTCAAGGCAGGCTTCTAAAGAATTAGAGCAAGACAATGAAAAATTCCCTCAAGAGCAGGTTAGTTTTAAAGCCTTGGTTTGGCATAAAAAAATCACTTACCTATTAGCTTTACCCCTTAAAGTGATTTTTGTTTGGCTACCAATGCTGGTCATGCGTATTGTTTTACTCAGTTTTCACGCTATTAATAAAGTGGCTTCATTTGTAATGAAACCGCTAACCGCTGGCTTTAATTATGTCTTTGAGCAGTTGGCTTCACTGTATAACAAGTTATTATCATTGTCTTTGAAACACGGTATCGTTACTTTGTTGTTCAGCTTAACGTTTGCTGGCTCTGCTTTTTTCATCTTACCTAAAATTGGCGTAGAGTTATTACCCCCGCTTGCACAAGGTGAGTTTTATCTTGAGCTTGAACTTGCACCGGGCACACCATTGGCAGTAACTGATAGCACCATCAATAAAATAGCTCAACACTTACAAAGTGATGAGCGTATTAAAAGTACCTACTCGTTAACAGGACGAGGTAGTTTGATGACCAGTAATGCTGATAAAGGAGGTGAACATCAGGCTAGGTTACAAATAATGTTGCATGATAGCGAAAATGAACAGCAAGTAATGTCTGATATTAGGCAATACACTCAAAAACTTGTTGGTGCAACCACACAATTAAACCAACCTGAGTTATTTACTTTTAGCAAACCAATGAGCATAGAACTATCAAGTTATGATCTAAACCTTTTAACAACTTACTCTAACCAGCTAACCCAGTTGATGGAGCAAGATGCCCAGTTTGTTGATGTAGCTAACAGCCAGCGTAAAGGTCAACCAGAATTAGCCATCCACTTTAATCAACAAAAAATTGCCCAATTAGGCTTAAATGCACCTGATATCGCCAGACTTGTTGCGGTTAAAATAGGCGGTAATATAGCGAGTAAATATACCTTACTTGACCGCAAGATCGATATATTGGTGCGTAGTGATGAAAAGCAACGAGACTCCATTGGTGACTTAAGAGAGCTTGTGGTCAACCCGAATGACAATTTCCCTATCACGCTCGATAGTATCAGTAATATTGTTGAAACAGTCGGTCCTGCTCAAATCAATCGCATTAACCAGCAGCGTGTTGCCGTTATCAGTGCCAATATAGGCATGGGTGATCAAAATAGTGCGTTAGCGAAGGCAAATGAGTTAATTAAAAAATTAAAACTTCCATTAACCGTAATACCCACTTTTGGTGGTCAAAGTGAAGAAATGCAACAGTCCTTTAATTCCATGTTGATGGCATTAACCTTGGCGGTATTTTTAGTCTACTTGGTCATGGCCTCTCAATTTGAATCCTTATTACAACCCTTATTAATTTTGTTCAGTGTGCCGTTAGCAGGTGTTGGATCTATTTATGGATTATATTTTTTCGGCAGTAATATCAGTGTTATCGTCTTTATTGGTTTGATTATGTTATCAGGCATTGTTGTCAATAATGCGATTGTGTTATTGGATCGAATTAATCAATTACGTGAAGAAGGCTTAGATAAATCTACTTCAATAAAACAAGCCGCTGAGTCTAGATTGCGTCCGATAATAATGACGACACTGACCACAGCGCTTGGTTTATTACCTATGGCGCTAGGCATGGGCGAAGGGGCCGAGCTAAGAACGCCTATGGCAATTACAGTCATTAGCGGTTTACTGTGTTCAACGTTACTAACATTAATTGTATTACCGGTACTTTATCAATTATTTGACCATAAAAAGTTTGCCTCGTTAAGCAGTGAAAGTGATAAAGACTCAAAAGGCAATGGCATTAGTAATAAGCTTGGAATCAACCCGTCAGCGGAGCCACAAAATGTCTAATAGCAAGTTGAACTTAACGGCACTGGCTATTAGGAAGCCCGTGACTACATTGATGCTCTGTTTAACTATGTTGATGATGGGCATGGCTGCTACTCAGCTATTGCCTTTAGAAAAGTGGCCAGGTATCGACATTCCTGAAATGATGATAAGTGCGCCATATCAAGCATCAACTCCAGCAGAAGTTGAACGTTTAGTGACTAAGCCGCTTGAAGAAGCGCTGGCAACAATGGGGGGAATACAGCGACTTAGCTCTACCTCAACAGAGCATGGAGCCGAAATAGGTATTGAGGTTGAATGGGAAAGTAGTTTAACGGGTAAAGCGATAGAAGCGCGGGAAAAAATTGATGCGATTCGTCATTTATTGCCGGAAGATTTACAGCGTGTCTTTGTTTATCAATTCTCAACCGCGGATATGCCTATTCTAACACTGCGTATTTCGAGTGAACGTGAATTACAAAATAGTTTTCAGCTACTTAATAATTATTTGAAAAAACCACTTGAGCGTATGCAAGGAGTCTCAAAAGTTGAGCTTTATGGGGTTGATCAAAGGCAAATATCCATCCGTTTATTAAGTGATCGAGTGGCAAGTCATAATGTTGATATTCTCGAATTAACTCAGTTACTTCAATCACATAACTTTACTATTAATGCTGGCTCATTGAAGTCAGCAACTAACTCCATTCGTATCAGCCCTAAAGGTGAATTTACCGAGCTAAATGATATTAGAGAGTTGATGGTTAAAGATAATGTTTACCTTGGCGATGTAGCTGAAGTTCTTTTTGAACAACCAGAAAGAGTTGACGGTCGGCATTTAGATAGAAGTTACGCTATTGGTGTGAATATTTTTAAAGAGTCTAGTGCTAACCTCGTTGATGTTGCTGGTCGAGTGGTTATTGCGGTTGATGAAATATCGCAAAGCCCTCAGTTTAGTGGTATTAATATTTTTATGATGGAGGATCAGGCGAAAGGGGTGACTGACTCTTTAGCTGACTTATTAATGGCGGGTGCCATTGGTGCCGCTTTATCCTTTATTGTGTTATTCCTCTTTCTTCGAAACACTACGGCAACGGTTTTAGTGGTTGCTTCAGTGCCTTTCTCAATTTGTATCACCTTGGCGGTAATGTACTTTTTAGGTTATTCACTCAATATTCTTTCCATGATGGGTCTGTTATTAGCTGTAGGTATGTTGGTTGATAACTCTGTTGTAATTACGGAGTCAATCGCTGCTGAACACCGGAATAATCCAGCAAGTACTAAGCAAGAAAAAATTAAAAACATATTAGCTGGCGTTGATAAAGTATCGCTCGCGGTAATGACAGGTACGTTAACGACTATGATAGTATTTTTGCCTAATATCATTGGCGAAAAGGTAGAGCTGACTGTTTTCTTAGAGCATGTCGCTATTGCCATTTGTATTTCATTAGCGGCATCGTTATTGATAGCTAAAACGTTACTACCCTTATGTTTATCTAGAGTGCCATTGGAGAGCCTGACCGCAAAAACAAGCCAAAATAAAGAAAAAAAACTGGCTGATCCAGCGACTGATAAGGAGCTAAATAAAAAGGATAGTAATACAGCTCAAAAGGGAAGTGTGCGCTATAAAAAAAGTCTGGCATGGGTCCTAGCCCACCCTAGAATTACCGGGTTTTGTGCGTTATTGATTTTAGCGAGCTCTGCTATTCCTATGGGAGTAATTACCTCTGATAATAATGACAATCAAGACGGCACACGTTTGTTCATGCGTTATCACGTTGAAGGGCAGTTCCCGGTTGAACATGTAGAAGCTATGGTCAACCGTATGGAAGACTACTTGTATAAAAACAAGGAAGAGTTTTATATCGAATCTGTTTATAGCTACTACAGCGGAGAACGTGCTTCTTCGACTTTATTGCTCAAAGAGAGTCGTAATATCTCAATGAACGATTTAAAAGAGCGCATTAGAAAAAACTTACCGGTATTTGCTGAAGCTAAACCAGATTTCGGTTGGCAGAGTGCTAAAAGTGGTGGTGTTAGTGTCACTCTATTGGGCGCTTCAACTGAAAAGTTGATGACACTATCTGACCAAATCGTGCCGATTCTTTCTCATGTAGATGGTTTGACGGATGTAAAAAGTGACGTATCTCAACATCAAAAAGAAATGGTGGTGGTAATAGACCGTTTTAAAGCAAACCAATTAGGACTGGATTCTAAACAAGTCGCACAAATAGTTGGTACTGCATTAAGAGGGCTTGAGTTACGTAGTTTCCGTCATGATCCCAATGGTGAAGTAAAAATTCGCTTACTTTACGATGAAAAATTGAAGTACTCCTTAAATCGATTAAAAAAATTACCTATTACTGAAATTGATGGCCAGAGTATTAGTCTAGAAAGTGTTGCTCAATTTCATATTCAGCCAAGGCTCTCAGCAATTTATCGTGAAGAACGACAAACAGCATTAACGATAGGGGCCAACATGAATGAAATAACCATGGAGCAAGCCCAAGGGCGTATTGAAAAAGCAATGGAAACCTTGAACCTACCAGCAGGGTACACTTGGAAATTAGGGCGCGGTTTTAATCGTCAGCAGCAAGAGCAGGATATTATGCTGGTGAATATGATACTTGCCTTGGCGATGATTTATATCGTTATGGCGGCTTTATTTGAGTCGTTATTGTTACCTGCAGCAATCATTAGCTCTATTCTTTATTCTATTGTGGGTGTCTTCTGGTTTTTCTTACTTACTGGTAGCAGTATGTCGGTGATGGGCATGATAGGGATTTTGATTTTAATGGGCATAGTAGTAAATAATGGTATTGTGTTAATTGATCAAATAAATCAGATGTCACCCAAAATAGATGAGTTAGAAGAAGTGATTGCCGATATATGTATTACACGACTACGTCCAGTGTTAATGACAGTGGCTACGACAGTGTTGGGCATGGTGCCACTTGCACTAGGCTCAACTCAAATCGGTGGAGATGGTCCATCTTATGCGCCGCTAGCTGTGGCAATCATTGGCGGTTTAACTTTCTCAACAGTGACTAGTTTATATCTGGTTCCGTGGTGCTACTTGATGTTCAGTAGGCTAGCTAGGAATTCAAGCATTGGATTTAATAAAGCTAATGCCTTTGCCAAACGCATCGCTAAAGTGTAATGAAACGGTTAAATAATTTATAGGTAATAATGGGGTAAGCCAGTAATGCATTGTTTTTAATGGTTTTTTTGTTGACATTAAAGGCAATTATGGGTTTTTATCAGCTTCTGCTTGTTCTCTGATTTTGGCTTCTTTAATGCGCCATTTTTGTAATTCAGCATAATAGTGATCCCATACACAAGGATTACAGGCACCACCACCACAACAATCATCATCTGCAGGGGCTATTGGTTTTTCATGGGAATTCGACATAGGCTTGTTAACTCAAAATAAGTGAAATTTTTACTAAATTTATGACCCTAGAATAACAAAAAAGCTCTGCAATTGCAGAGCTTTTATTTATTCAGAATAGAGTGTTAACTAGCCAAGTTCAGCTAACTTGTGCTCTAAATAATGAATATTAGCACCGCCATTAACAAAGCCTTGATCATTTAAAATGTCTTGATGCAAAGTAATGTTCGTTTTGATGCCATCGATCACTAACTCTGATAAAGCATTACGCATGCGTGCAATAGCTACGTCACGGTTATCACCCCATGTGATTAGTTTACCAATCATAGAGTCATAATGTGGTGGTACAGAGTAATCAGCATAAATATGAGAATCCCAACGTACGCCTAAACCACCTGGTGGATGGAAACGTGTAATTTTACCCGGTGAAGGAATAAAGGTACGAGGATCTTCAGCATTGATACGACACTCAATCGAATGACCTGCAACCTTAATATCTTCTTGGGTATAAGATAATGGTTGACCAGCAGCAACACGAAGTTGTTCTTTGATCAAATCAACACCTGTGATCATTTCAGTTACTGGATGTTCAACTTGAATACGGGTATTCATTTCAATGAAATAGAACTCGCCATTTTCATATAAGAATTCAAAAGTACCTGCACCACGATAGTTGATTTCGATACAAGCATTGCAACAACGTTCACCTATTTTGGCGCGCATTTCTGGTGTAATACCTGGTGCAGGAGCTTCTTCAACTACTTTTTGATGACGTCGTTGCATTGAGCAATCACGTTCACCTAAGTGAATTGCAGAACCCTTACCATCAGCCATAATTTGAATTTCAACATGACGTGGGTTTTCAAGGAATTTTTCCATGTAAACCATATCATTTTTGAAAATTGTGCCAGCTTCTTTTTTGGTTAATGCGATAGACTCTACTAAATCTTCCTCAGTACGAACAACACGCATACCTCGACCACCACCACCACCAGCAGCTTTAACGATAACAGGATAACCAATGCGCTTAGCATGGGCTTTATTTAATTCGTCATCATCATTTAATGGGCCATCTGAACCTGGAACACAAGGCACACCGGCTACTTTCATCGCTTTGATTGCAGCAACTTTATCACCCATAATACGGATACTTTCTGCTTTCGGACCGATAAAGGCAAAACCAGAGTTTTCAACTTGTTCTGCAAAATCAGCATTTTCAGCAAGAAAACCATAGCCTGGGTGGATTGCCACAGCGTTGGTCACTTCGGCTGCAGTAATAATTGCAGGAATATTAAGGTAACTATCAGGTGCTGGAGCTTTACCAATACAAATGGTTTCATCAGCTAACAATACGTGTTTTAGATTTTTATCAGCAGTGGAATGAACCGCTACTGTTTTAATACCTAATTCTTTACAAGCACGTAATATTCTTAAGGCAATTTCGCCACGATTGGCGATAACAACTTTATCTAACATGGAATAACCCTTCTGGTTGGGCTTATTCAATGATGAATAGCGGTTGGTCAAATTCAATGGCGTCTTCATTTTTCGCTAAAACTTCTACAATAACACCAGATTTATCTGCTTCAATTTGGTTCATCATCTTCATTGCTTCAACAATACATAATGTATCGCCAGCATTTACATGCTTACCAACTTCTGCAAATGCAGGGGCATCAGGCGAAGCAGAAGCATAGTAAGTACCAACCATTGGAGAACGAACAATATGGCCAGTAATTACTGGCGCCGCGGCTTCAGCAGGAGCTGCTGCTGAAACTGGTGCAGCTAAAGGTGCTGCCATAGGCGCAGATTGCATAATAGGTGCTGCTTGTACTGCTACAGCACCACGGCTGATTCGTACTGATTCTTCACCTTCAGAGATCTCTAATTCGTTGATACCAGACTCTTCAACTAGTTCGATAAGCTTTTTAATTTTACGAATATCCATTGGGACACCTTAATTTGAGTGACTAAAAATAATATGTATTAAATATAAGTTAATGATTGGTCATTAACTGTTACGGTTTGTTAATAATTTTTGTTTATTTACTTACCTTTATTCAGGTAGCTATCAGCGGCTTCAAGAGCAAAGGTATAACCTTGTGCACCAAAACCACAAATAACACCTGTGGCAACATCAGATAAATAAGAATGTTTTCTGAAATCTTCACGAGCATGCACATTTGATAAATGTACTTCGATAAAGGGTATGGCTACAGAAAGTAAGGCATCTCTTATTGCGACACTAGTGTGCGTGAAAGCAGCAGGGTTAATGATTATAAAATCTACTTTCTGGTAACCATCATGAATAGCATTGATTAATTCGTGCTCGGCATTTGATTGTAGATGTTTTAACGTAATATGCTTTTCAGCCGCTGATACACCTAGTTCAGCTATAATCTCTGATAGGCTTTGATTACCATAGATAGTAGGCTCTCGCTTACCAAGCATATTTAAGTTTGGGCCATTTAACACTAAAACTGTAAACTTTGCGCTCATCTTCTGTTAAAACACCATTAAAAATTAATTTCCCTAATAATTACACAAAACGTCGTCTCTGTGAATAAAAAAAAGCCTCATTTCTCTATTTTTTTTGTTATTGGCGATAATGGTTGTGTTTTCGAAGAATATAGCAGCAAAGTACTGGTCAAACCTCTTTTAGGTGCATGTAAATGTTGATTTTTTGTTTATTTGAGCTATTATTAGCAAGTTATTTTTATTATTACATTGATTTTAAATAGTTTTTTACATTTGTTCAGTTTCATTGTAAGGGATCCCTTATTAAATATTACTCTCTCGTTATTATTCTTATCTTTGCATACCTTGTGCCTTCACAAGCTTTAGCCATTGAGATAGTAACTCATCCTCAAGTTACTGAAATGACCTTAACAAAATCACAATTACGGCGTATCTATACGATGCGTCAATTGCGCTGGAGTGATAATAGTGCGATTAACGTCTTTGTATTACCTAGTCAGCACGATCTCCATCAGCGATTTGCCAAAGAACGATTACAAATTTTTCCTTACCAGCTTAATCGTATTTGGCACAAATTAACTTACTCAGGTTTAGGTGTTGCGCCTACAATTGTTGCATCTGAAAAAGAACTAATACAAGCGGTTACCAAGACACCAGGTGCTATCGGTTATATAGATGACGATACGTTAAAAAAAATAAAACAAGACGAAAAAATTAAAAGGATAGAAACCCCTGATATGGAAGCAGGTCAGCAGACTAGTAGTAAAGGAGTAGTAAATGTTGTCAAAATTAAAAACTAACGCTGCTGTTGAAATATCTAACAGAGTAAATGACTTGAGTTTCCTTAAACGCTTTTCGTTGAAGATGATAATGCTTGCAATGATCTTTACTGGTTACAATGCCAGTGTGGCACAAGCTGAAGAGAATGAAACTTATTCTAATTCGCAAGACTTTCAACTACATGGCTTTATCTCACAAGGATTGATTGATGTTGATGGTAGTGACTTTGTAAATGATGATGGTGATCTGTCCGCAGAATTAACTGAAATTGGCCTTAATGCATCTTATCAATTATCTGATAAGTTTCGTCTTGCTGGTCAAGTGGTTTATTTAGATGGTGGGAATCGCTACTCACAAGGTGCAAGAATTGATTATGCATTAGTGGACTGGTCGGCATTTACCAGTGAAAATTGGCAAGCCAATGTGTATGTTGGACGTTTTAAAAATAATCATTGGCTCTATTCTAGTTCTAGAGATATTCCCTTTGCTAGGCCCAGTATTATTTTACCGCAATCCGTCTATTTTGATGGTTTTAGGGATATTGCGGTAGGCAGTGATGGCATTGCAACTAAAGTTAGTTATAGTACTGATGATTATGGTAATTTCGATTGGCAATTAAGTTATGGTAAATCACCTATTTCAGATGAGCAAACAAAAAACATTTTAAGTGAATTTGCTCAAGGAAGTGCTGAGCAAGAATATGATGCTCAAACAAGTTTATATTGGCAACCCTCGTTTTCACCTTGGCGTTTTGGTATTTCATTACTCGATGCAGGGTTTAGCTATGACCGTGGGGATGCGGGAAGTGGCGATATGTTTTATGATAGTGATTTCAATTTTCAATTTTATACTATGAACGCTTTGTATGAAGGTGAAAACTGGGAATTTAGTGGTGAAATATATCAACAACGTTTTACTATCGATGGTTTTTATTATCCAGGATTTCAACTTGATAATATTGGACAAGGCTTTTACTTACAATCACGCTATAAGTTAACACAAAAAGTAACCCTATTAGCGCGCTATGAAGACTTTTATCTAAATAAAGATGATAAAAATGGTAAAAAGATTGAAGAAGCGACAGGTGGTGCAGTTCCTTATTACTTCGGCTTTCACAAAGATATTACTTTAGGGGTAAACTACGATATTACTAGTAACTTTAGTGCACGCATGGAATATCATTGGGTAAATGGCGCAGGAAGACTCACACCTGTAGTGGTGCCTAATACCCAAATTAATAACAGTGAAGATTGGCAAATGTGGGCAATCCAGTTGATGTATTGGTTTTAAAAGTAGTGTTATGAATATAAAATTTGTTGGTGTACCAACCAAGCTTTTGGTACTAATCGTTTCAACCTTATTGCTTTTAGCGGTAGGGTTTTCTTCGTTATCCTATTGGCGTTTACAAGCTGATTACCGAGAGTTTCAGCAAAACAATATCGTACAAGGTCAAGTGCAAGTTAATTTACATAATAGTATTTTACGCACTAAATTAACCGTTTGGTTAGAGTCATTCACCGATTTAATTCAATTATCTCAGCAAGATGATTTTTCAAATTTAGCACTGCAATTAGAAAAGCAATACGACGCTCTACAATTACACCTTAATGTTGAAGATATCTGGCTAGTCGATGAAAAACAAAACATCTTATTCGCTACTAATGATTTCCCCGCAGTTGTACAAGATAACATTGCACAAGTATTTAGATTACAAGAACCAGAACATCGAATATATTGTCCGCAAAGTTGTCAGCTGTTATTGAGCTTACCTTTACTCAATAAGCAAGGTGATATGGTTGTTGTTACCATGAGCACTTCACTTGTTGATATGCTCTTTGCGTTGAAGACAACTTTGGATAGAGATGTTGCAGTTATCCGCATACCCGCGGAAGATCAGAACGTAATCAAGTCCTCTTCGGTTAAAGTGATATCAGCATCTAATATGAGACTAACAGAGTCTTTGTTAGCAATGGATAAACCTGACTCAGCTCTTAATAAAGTACTAGAAAAAGGGCTTCACCTTGATCTAGGAAAAAATAGTTATTTAATCAATCTGCTGACTTTGTCAGAACAAGGCAATCAAGATTTCTATCTTGCTTTAATTGATGATGTAACAGCTTACAAAGCAAAGAATGATGCATATCATCAACGCTTTATATTATCTTTGAGCCTTATTTTTAGCTTACTCGCTGCTTTTGTTTACTTTATTTCAAGCCCTTTTACTAAACGCTTATTGCTGCTGTCTAATGCGCTGCCTTTATTAGCACAAAAAAAGTTTGATCAGTTTCGACAAGTTGATCTAAAAAGGCCTCGTATGTTTGCCGATGAATTGGATGTATTAGCACATTCAACGGAAGAGCTTAGTTTTGAATTAGAACAGCTGAACTTAGTCGTAGAACAAAAGACTAAAGAGTTAGAAAGCATTGCTATGTACGATTTGCTCACGGGCTTGCCTAATCGTAATATGCTCAACTATCAATTGCGTAAATCTTTAGCTAATATCGCGCGTGATAAGAGCGGTGTTGCTGTATTGTTTCTTGACTTAGATGACTTTAAAAAAGTGAACGACAGTAATGGTCACAATATTGGCGATAATTTACTTATTCAGGCTGCAGAGCGTGTAAGAGTCAGTGTTGGTGAGTTAGATTTAGCAAGTCGCTTTGGCGGTGATGAATTTGTTATCGTGCTTAGTCACCTCAGTAGCGTAGATGAGGCGATAGAAGTCGCGGAAAAAGTGTTATTACAGTTTAAAGAGTCTATCAAACTTGGTTCTAATATATTTTATGTTTCCACTAGTATTGGTATTGCTTATACGGAATCAGCAACAGAAAAGTCGGATGATTTAATTAGCCATGCTGACATTGCCATGTATGAAGCAAAAGATAATGGCGGTGGTCAATACCACATCTATCATCAAGAAATGTTTCAACGTGTCGCTCATCGAGTGATGCTTGAAGGCGAGGTTAGACAAGCGTTAGCAAAACAGCAATTTAGTTTGAGTTTACAACCGCAAATTTGTGCGAAAACTAAAAAATTGTATGGTTTTGAGGCGTTATTACGTTGGCAACATCCTGAACGCGGCATGATTTCACCTGAAGATTTCATCCCAATTTTAGAAAATTCTCAGCACATGATTGAGTTGGGTTATTGGATAATTCGTCGATGTTTTGAACTCGCCATATCTATCAAAAAATATGGTCTGGATAACATTCGTATTGCGATTAATTTATCTGCGGGACAGTTTATGGATGCTAATTTACCGCATTTCCTCAAAGATTTATTAACAGAGTTTTCATTAACCGCGCAAAATTTTGAGCTTGAATTAACTGAACAAACCTTAGTGAAGGATATGGACCACACCATAGCTATGATGGAAGCCTTAAAAGTTATTGGCTTTAGTTTTGCTATTGATGATTTTGGTACCGGTTATTCATCGCTAGCGTATTTAAAGAAAATGCCAGTTGATGTTATAAAAATAGATAAAAGCTTTATTTTTGGTATGTTAGAAAATCATTCTGATTTTCAAATTATCACTTCGACTATCGCCATGGTTAAAAATTTAGGTTTAACCGTGGTAGCAGAAGGTGTTGAGACTCAAGCACAATTACGTAGCTTAACTGAAAATGATTGCGATATTATTCAAGGTTATTATTATTCTAAACCTATCCCAGAAAAAGATTTGTTTACTATGCTAGATAAACAAACTACTTCTGGTTATTGGAAGATTGCTAAGGAAATTCGCCATGGCTCGTCAGCAGATAGATTAGCGTAAATGAAGCCTTTATAAATATAGTCAGCCTAAAATACGGCTGACTATATTTAGCGTAATATGCTTTCAATTAGTAGCTGATTAGTTAAATATAGAATTCACGTGCGCGCTAAACTCAGCAGCTTTCATAAAGCCAGTAGTACGTTGCTTAGTTAATTCATTTCCTTGTAAATCAAAAAACAAAATAGAAGGTAAACCCAATATCGTGTAATGCTGAACAAGCTCAGCATTATCTATTGAGTCGAAGTCTGTCATGTCAACCTGCAGCCACACACTATTACTTAATGCCTTTTGTACATCTGCGTCCACAAAGGTATATTTTTCGAACTCTTTACAAGCAATACACCAGTCAGCATATAAATCTACCATCACAGTTTTGCCCTGCATGTTGGCACTTTTAACTTCATCTTGAAGTTGCCTTAATGACGTTACTTGCTTAAAGCTTGCATGTTGAGCATTATTTGTAACAACTGTATTACTTGGGAATACTAATTGGTAGGCAAGGTTAGCACCAAAAAACAACATCAAAAATATGATTAGGGAACGTAACCCGTACCAAAAGCCTTTTCCTTGTTGATCATTTTGTGCTGCTGCATGATTTTGATTAGCAACATAGAAGTAACTCGCACTGACCAATATCAATAATGCCCATAATGCTTGGCTCGCAACTTCAGGAATAAAGCGTTCTAATAAAAATACTGGTACCGCTAGTAATAGTAGGCCGAAGATATTTTTGATGATATTCATCCAAGCACCTGCTTTAGGTAGTAATTTACCACCAGAGCTACCTAAAATAAGTAAAGGTAATCCCATACCTAGACTTAATGCATATAAAGCAGAAGCACCTAAAATCACATCGCCTGTTTGAGAGATATAAAGTAATGCACCAGTGAGTGGCGCTGTAGTACACGGAGAGGCTACTAAGCCTGAAATAACGCCCATCATCATTACGCCAGTAATGGAACCGCCTTTTTGCTTGTTACTTAGGTTATTTAATTTATTTTGCCAGCTTGCCGGCAAGGCTAAATTGAAAACACCAAACATTGATAGCGCTAAAAAGATGAATAAGACACTTAAACCAATTAAAACTATAGGGTGTTGAAAAATGGCTTGGAACTTCGCGCCTGCCATGGCAACAACGACACCTAGAAGGGTGTAAGTTATTGCCATGCCTTGCACGTAGAAAAAAGATAAGGTAAATGCTTTTTTAGTTGTTAACCCTTCGCCCTGACCAACAATAATACCCGTTAAAATAGGATACATAGGAAAAACACAAGGAGTGAATGATAATAATAGACCGCCAACGAAAAAGGCAACTAACGTTAATAATAGGCTATCTTGCTTGAGCATATCAGATAACTGATGTTGCTCGCTTTTTTGAACTTCACCCTTGTTTTTCTGTTGGTCAGTATTAGTATTAGATGTTGCTAAAGCTGATGTATTTGCAATACCTTCACCTGCAATAAATTTACTTAACTCAATTACTTTACTCGTTGGTGGGTAACATAGGCCTTTTTCGGCACAACCTTGGTAAGTAATCTTAATACTTGCATCACTTGATACGTTTTCAAGGTTAACTGTGAATGCTAAGTTTTCAGTAAATATCTTTTGAACACCAAAAAACTCATCTTCGTGGTCTATTCCATCAGGGAGTAAAACGGGAGTAAAACGAGTGTTTTTACCCTTAAACTTAAACTGATGACGGTAAAGATAATACTCAGGCGCAATGTCAAAACTAACTTCTAGTAAATTGTTTTTCTGATAGAAATTAAAAGAGAATGCCTCGTCAACTTTTAAAAATTCATCATCATTACTAAATAAACTGGTATTAGAAACATCAAAAATAGATTGCTTCTCTTGTGCTCCAGCGGGGTTAAGAGTAAAAGCTGCTAACAACAGAAAGCATAGTGATAGTAAGTTTTTCATTAAGTCTACTTCAAAGAGTTAGTGATCCAGTTTAAATAATGTTTATCACCTTGCTGGATATTCAAGGCAATAATTTCCACCACATCATATGGGTGTAATTGATTAATTCGATTGCTTAAAGCGGCGAACATACTTTCATCAGTTTTTATCAACAATTGTACTTCATTGTCGCAATGTAATTCATCTTGCCAACAATAAATAGACGTCATATTTGGCACCATATTAACGCAGGCAGCAAGTTTTTCTGTAACCAAATGCTGAGCAATATTTTTAGCGACTATCTCATCGGGACAAGTTGTTAATACTAATTGATACAAAATTGTTACCTATGGTTGTCTTCCTATTGATAGTATACCTTGAGTATTAAGGAAAACTTAGGCTTGTATCAACTGGCCTTGAAAAAGACCTGATAAGCCCAATATAAGTTTCATAGAAAATAAGGAATCATTATGTTTCAACTATTATTTGTACTTTTTATCATTATCCCTATCATCGAAATTACGGTGATTATGCAAGTAGGCGCATTGCTAGGTTTATGGCCAACAATTGCAATTGTTATTTTAAGTGCTTGGTTAGGCGCTAAATATGTACGTCAACAAGGCTTAGCTACCTTACAATCAGTACAAACAAAAATGGCCCAAGGTGAGATGCCCTCAGGTGAAATAATAACGGGGTTAATGTTATTAGTGGCCGGTGTATTATTAGTCACCCCTGGTTTTGTAACTGATATATTTGGTTTGTCGTTATTAGTACCTAGTGTACGAGCAGCAATTGCCAAGCAAGTACAAAAACATATTAAGGTTAATCAACTTGGTGCCGGTGCCTCTTTTCATAGTGACGCGCCAGGTAATGTATATCAGCATGATAATACAGCGGAACCTTTCACTGGGTCAAAAGCTTCTTCAAATGAGCCTATTTCACATCATCAAGGCGATATCTTGGAAGGTGAATTCAAGCGTAAAGACTAGTTGAATTAAGTTTTTTTAGTTTAGGGCTTGTGAAGATTTATTTTATCCCCATTTCTATTATCAACTATATAGTTGTTAATTATGACTAGTAACCTTACAAAATAATTGAGTAATCTCAGGAGAGAATTAATGAGCATTCGTCCACTACATGATCGTGTAATTGTTAAACGTAAAGAAGTTGAATCTAAATCAGCTGGCGGTATTGTCTTAACAGGTAGTGCAGCAGAAAAATCAACTCGTGGTGAAGTTACTGCCGTAGGTAATGGCCGTATCTTAGAAAATGGTGAAGTACGCCCATTAGACGTCAAAGTTGGCGATCAAGTGATCTTTAGTGAAGGTTATGGTGTTAAATCTGAAAAGATTGATGGTGAAACAGTCTTAATTCTTTCAGAAAGCGATATCTTAGCAATTGTTGAATAATTAAGAATTAAACTTGTCGCTAATACAGCTCTATAGCGGCATCAAAAGTGCTCATTTACTAAGGTAAGTTCAGTGCTTTTTCTTTGCTCTTTAGCGTATTAGCTGAAAGCAAAGCCTTAATTGATAAAAATACTTAGCATTGTTTTAAAAACAGTGCCAAAAACAAAATTATAGGAATAAATTTCATGGCTGCAAAAGACGTATTATTTGGAAATGACGCACGAGCTAAAATGCTACGTGGCGTAAATGTATTAGCTGACTCAGTAAAAGTTACATTAGGACCAAAAGGTCGTAATGTAGTAATTGATAAATCTTTTGGTGGTCCAACAATCACTAAAGATGGTGTTACTGTCGCTAAAGAAATCGAATTAGAAGATAAATTCGAAAATATGGGCGCACAAATGGTGAAAGAAGTTGCTTCTAAAGCCAATGACGAAGCCGGTGATGGTACGACTACTGCCACTGTTTTAGCACAAGCTATTGTTAACGAGGGCTTGAAATCTATCGCTGCGGGCATGAACCCAATGGATCTTAAGCGCGGTATCGACAAAGCCGTTATTGCTGCTGTTGCGGCATTAAAAGATGCATCAACACCTGTTACTGATAACAAAGCAATTGAGCAGGTAGGTACTATTTCTGCAAACTCAGACGAAACTGTTGGTCAAATCATTGCTACTGCAATGGACAAAGTAGGAGCTGAAGGCGTAATTACTGTTGAAGAAGGTCAAGCACTAACTGACGAATTAGATGTTGTTGAAGGCATGCAATTCGACCGTGGTTACTTATCTCCATACTTCATCAACAAGCAAGAAAATGGCACTGTTGAGCTTGAAAACCCATTCATCTTATTAGTAGATAAAAAAGTATCGAACATCCGTGAATTATTAACTACCCTTGAAGGCGTAGCTAAATCAGGTAAGCCATTATTAATCATTGCTGAAGATGTTGAAGGTGAAGCCTTAGCAACATTAGTTGTTAACAACATGCGTGGTATTGTGAAAGTTGCTGCTGTTAAAGCACCTGGCTTTGGCGACCGTCGTAAAGCAATGTTACAAGACGTTGCAACACTAACGGCTGGTACTGTGATTTCTGAAGAAATTGGCATGGAATTAGAGAAAGCGACTTTAGAAGACTTAGGTCAAGCTAAACGTGTCGTTATCTCTAAAGACACAACGATTATCATCGACGGTATTGGTGATGACGCAGACATTAAAGCACGCGTTTCTCAAATTCGTGGTCAAATCGAAGAGTCTTCTTCTGATTACGACAAAGAGAAATTACAAGAACGCCTAGCTAAACTTGCTGGCGGTGTAGCCGTTATTAAAATTGGTGCTGCAACTGAAATTGAAATGAAAGAGAAAAAGGCTCGTGTTGAAGATGCATTACATGCAACGCGCGCGGCTGTTGAAGAAGGTGTTGTTGCCGGTGGTGGTGTTGCATTAGTTCGTGTAGCTGAAGCAATTAAAGACCTTGAAGGCATTAACGAAGACCAAACACACGGTATTAACGTTGCTATTCGTGCGATGGAAGCTCCGCTTCGTCAAATAGTTGCAAACTGTGGTGATGAATCTTCTGTAGTACTAAACGAAGTACGCAACGGTAAAGACAACTATGGTTACAATGCTGGTAACAGTACTTACGGCGATATGATTGCAATGGGTATCTTAGATCCAACTAAAGTAACGCGTTCAGCACTTCAATTTGCTGCTTCTGTTGCAGGTTTAATGTTAACGACTGAAGCTATGATTACCGATGCACCACAAGAAGCAGCTCCTGCAATGCCTGATATGGGCGGTATGGGCGGTATGGGTGGCATGGGAGGCATGATGTAATTTATGCTTGTCTAAATCGTTAATTACATCGTTCTGTTTTATTCGCATAGCAAAGACTATGCTTCGCTTACAGCGCCTTGTACTAAACAATTTATCCTATGCATAGAGCATTAAACTTGCTTGTAGCAGCTAAAATAAACTCACTTCGGTGAGTTTTTTGTTTTTACGATTTGAATTTATTCTTAAATAAAAACTGAATTACTCTACCAAGCCATTTCGCTTTAAGCCTCGTCTTATATTTTTGCAAAGCTTCCCTAAACTGGATATCTCACCCAGTTTTGGCACAACGCCATCATTAAGTTTCACTTCCCATTCGCAAAGCTCAGTATCAACTATTTCTAATAATTTCTTGGGGCAGCCGATACAAGAAATACCACAAATGTTTACTTCAGGTACATTGAAAGGAAAATCCTTCCGTACTTCGGTGATCAGGTTTTGCATTGCACTGACACAATCGGGTTTCTTACACATACTCTGGGTATCCTCAGGTGCTTATTCGCTTATTTTACTTTTTGCAATGTAAGCAATCAATATTAGTTAAGGCAAAGCTTCTTTGTCTTTTATGCATGCATGATTTATTCTTAATTATTATTAAAAGGTCAGAGGTAACATGGAATGAGTATGCTAACTAGGCTTCACTATTTTAACTGTGTGGTAGAGACGGGTAGTATCTCTAAAGCCAGCCGTATCTTTGATGTTCAGCCTTCGTCGATATCAAGGCAATTATCCGCACTTGAAAAAGAATTGGGAGTTTTATTACTCAACAGGACTAGTCGCAATATTGGACTGACTGAGGCCGGTCAAATCTATTACCAATACTCACGAAGCATTGCCTCAGATCTTGATGAAGCAAATAGAGCAGTGAATGACTTGCAACAAAAGCCTACAGGAAATCTGAAAGTTAGTATGACTGTTGGTTTTGCTGAATGTTGTATTTTGCCATTAATTCCTGCATTCACTGCACAATACCCTGAAATAAAGTTATCACTAGAAATGACGGGTCGAGTTGTTGATTTAGTGGAAGAAAATGTTGATATTGCAATCAGGACAGGTCGGTTACGAGACTCAACTTTAATCGCATTAAAATTAGTTGATAATGATTTTTTGTTATGTGCCAGTCCAGATTATTTAGCTAATAATGGATTGCCTGACTCCCCTTTTAATTTGATGGATTTTGATTGTATTCGTTACGAGTATTCTGGTTGGCGAAATTGGTATCTTATGTGTGAGAAATCAACCAAGTTAGCAATAAAAAGTCATTTAACTATTCGTTCTATAAACGGGCAGAAACAATTGATTTTAAATCATGCAGGGCTCGCTTTAATGCCAAAATGGGCAGTTAAAGACGAACTTGAAAATGGCTCGTTAGTTCAGATACTTGAGCAACATGTTTTCAGCCCATATGAAAGTTTGAGTTCAACATATGCCATTTATTCAAAACGGGAGCTTATCTCACCAAAAATACGAGTCTTTTTAGACTTTATTAAAATGCATATTGATTAAGATTAAATCTTCTGTAATGAGTCGGTTTTTACATCAGTGCTAAGTAGAATATGCTACTGAGTCGACTTTAAATGACTTTGGATTAACCGTTATTTTAGATATAAAGTACTAGCTTTCTTTGTTTTAAACTCATCCGTTGAGGCTTTTCTTTCTGTATCAGTAAATCGGTTAGAAAGTTATCTCTAGATAATGAACATTGTCATTAGCGTGTTGATTGTCTATTTTGGGTTATTAGAGCAGGTAATACTCATTTAGCTCCTTGCAATAATTAGTGGTGCTATTTACTTTGATATTGTTGGTGAAAGAAGGGGAGTAAATTGTTACTCCCCTCGATGACTAATGCATTTTAGCTTTTTATCATCATTTTTTTAACCGTAGCTTCAATCTTTGCAACAACTCTACGGTTTAGTTCATGATCAGCAGGTGTATTACCTTTAGATATTAATTGTGTTTCACCAAAACCCTCTGCAGATAGACGGTTTCCCTCAATATTGTACTTATTGACCAATACACTTTTAACCGCATCAGCACGTTTTTGTGAAAGAGTTAAATTATATTTAACGCTGCCTGCAGCTGAACTGTGTCCTTCAATGACAACACTTGTATTTTTGTATTCCTTCATAAAGTCAGCTAAACGTTGAATATCACTCATCGTTTCTGATTTTATCTGTGAACTATTGTTTTCAAACGACACATTTAAGTTAACATCGACAGATTTATCTAAAAATAGCGGACAACCATTTGAATCTACTTTTACGTTTGCTGGCGTATTTTTACAGGTATCTTGCATATCATTAACGCCATCATTATCAGTATCCATAACAAATACTTCAGCAACTACGGGAATAGCAGCAACTTCCTGATAGGTTGTTTTTTTAATGACTGGGGATTTCTTTACTTCACCAAAAGCGTACTTCACACCAAGCTTAAACCCTTGGTCGGTAAAACCATAGTTTACATCACGATAAACAACCGCTTCGCTATATAAAGAGAAGCGATCACTAATATCAACATTATAACCAAGACCTAGATTAACCGCGTTGTAACTTTTCACGTTATTAAAACGTTTTACCCCAGCAAAAGCGTAAATACCGGTATCTTCAATCTTATAAATAGCGTCTAGGCCAAACCGTGTACCGTAATCTGTATCGTTACCATTGTTAATATCGTAACGAGTTTTTGCTAACTCTATCCGAGCATTCCATTGTTCATTAATAATTTTTTGTAAATCAATACCTAAACCTTTGCCAGCTTCTATTTGTTGCCAGTCCATTTTATTTTCTTTACCGGTGTCTGATTTAATATAATCGCCAAACACACCTATTTCCCATGTTTTATCAATGCCTTCTGCAGCTAATGGAGAACTAATTAATGCAGCTAACAGGGTAATGTTGAACGTTTTCATGGATAAATCCTTATTGCTGTCTCTTATACACATCTCCGAGCCCACGAGACCTCTCTACATCTC
>OJHK01000313.1_pt1 | contig 34370 bp, 20 predicted proteins | sample 1595161 | NCBI WGS metagenome assembly OJHK01 (sample SAMN05416842, study PRJEB24817) | seawater metagenome | isolation source: Sea water | place: Canada:Atlantic | collected 2013-07 | reverse complement strand
TTCGTCGGCAGCGTCAGATGTGTATAAGAGACAGGACTAAAGGCAGACATAATTGGTCATACGGATAATAGCGGAAATGCAAGTTTTAATAATACTTTATCACTACTACGTGCGAATGCTGTAGCAGATTGGCTTATAAATAGAGGAATTGATTCTACAAGGTTAACCCCCAAAGCAGAGAGTTCCTCTCATCCAATTGTTCCTAATACCAGTTCGGAAAGAAGAGCCGTCAACAGAAGAACCGAAATTATTATACACTAATGTCTCTAATACCTAATTTAATTATTAAGCCGTAGAGACCAATTATTATGTTGAGTAGAAAGCAATATTTTTTTGTAGCAATAGCGTCTTTGATGGTGAGTTGCCATAACAATAAGGTTCTTTTCAAAACTGTTCCTGAAAACTTGAACGTTAAAATACCTGAGGCAGTTATTCAGATAGGTGACATATTAGATATAAATATTACTTCTTTAAATAGTCAGAGCACTTCTATTTTTTCTCCAACGTCTTTGGGTAAAATAGGAACAATAAGAAATTTGGAAGCCAGAAAGTTAGATGGTTATGTAGTTGATCAATCTGGATATATCGATATTCCAATTATAGGGAGGTTACATGTTTCCGCAATGTCATGTTCTTTACTGGCTGATTCCATAAAAACAAAGTCTAAAGAGTATGTTCTCAACCCTAATGTCAGAGTTAAGGTTTTAAATTTTCGCGTTTCAGTCCTGGGTGAAGTGAATTCGCCTGGATCCTATGACGTCATAAATCAAAAAATTTCCTTGCTTGAATTAATTAGTAAAGCTGGAGGCCTAAGTAAAGCTGCGGATGCATCTAGGGTAATGATAGTAAGAGACTTTAATGAAAAAGTGGAAACACGGTACATAGATTTAACCACATTAGAATTCATCAATTCAGATTTTTACTACTTAAGACAAAATGATGAGATCTATGTACTCCCTGATAGACTTTCACAAATTCTTGATTATGGCGCGTTTAGGTATATGGGCTGGGGTTTCACGGCTTCAATAGTAGCAATATTAAATTATATTAATTAATGGATCGCAATAATCAATATGATTCGGGTGAAGAACTTAATCTTCAACAACTACTTTGGGCAGTATTATCTTACCGATGGCTCATTATATCGTCGTGTTTACTATTCACTATAATTGGAATACTTTATAGTTACTATACACCAAACACGTATACGACAAATGCGACATTATTATTAAGAGAAGATCAGTCCACAGCTTCAAATTTCATTAACGAAAATGATTTTCAATTTCTGTTCAATAACGACAGAGACGGTGAAGATAACATCTCCATTTTTACGTCGACAATCGTGTTAAATGATGTGGTTGAAAAACTAGGATTGAAATACGAGTACTATAAGAAGCACACACTTAAGCAGGATGAGAAGCTTGTAAAAAACACATTACCATTTACATTCCGATTTAAAGATGACAAGGTAAATCAAACCTGCGTGTTGCGATATGCGAAGAATCTAGTCTTTATTGAAATAGACGATAAATTGTATTCATTTCCAAAGAGCCAAAGCAAATTTGACAATTCCTTATTCGTTTACCATAAAAACTCTTCGAGTTTCGCGGGTGAGGAAAGTTATATAATAAAGAAGTATACCGTAAGTGAAGCTGTTGAGCGTTTAAAATCAAACTATGCGGTGATTCAATTGAATGAATCGAATACCTATGAAATCTCATACTCTGGACCCAACAAGGAGTTAAATTCTCATATTTTGAAAGGTATAGTGACTGGAATTCAGCAAAATAATATTGTTGAAAAGCAAACTATATACCAAATGGCGATAAATTATATAGATGTAAGAATTCTAGAGCTAAGTCAAAAAATAGATTCTTCGAATTATGTAATTTCTAACTACAAGGTTGCGAATAATGTTTATATGCCTGTTAGTCAAACAAATGCAGTATTGACAAATCTGGATGAGGTTGAAAGAAAAATATTCGTCAATTCACTGCAGAGCGAACTCTCTACAAAGTTATTATATGATTTGGAGCAGCAAAAATCTTTCGACTTGCTACCCAATGATTTAGGAATAGAAAATGTCAACATCAACCAGATGGTTTTTGAATTCAATAAAATCATTTTGGAAAAAAATAATTTGATTGATGCCACCGAGAAAAATCCACTTGTAGTTCAGTTGCAGAGAGAACTAATAGACCTAAGATCGAATATTTTAAATAGTATAAGTATTTATCAAAGTAAGTTGGAAACCAAGCTTACAAGATACAATGAATACAAGAATACTAATAGTTCATTAGCAGGTACCATCCCTTTACGAGAAGCTGAATTAGGTAATTTGGTGCGAGACATCGAATTAATGCACAATCTATATTCTTACCTTTCTCAAAAAAGAGTGGAGGCCTCTATCAGTCTATCCTCGTTAGAAACGAATATTAAATTAATCAATGAAGTTGACTATAAATTTGATTTAACCTCAAATAAATCGAAAACATGGGCCATATTTTCAATGTTAGGATTGATTTTTCCTGTAGGATTTAGTCTAAGCGTGTTTTTCATTCGAACAAGTTTTGTTGACTTAGAGTATTTAAGGGAGAGGCTAGATGGTATTCAATTTCTTGGTTTATTAAAGTATTCAAAGGATAAATCAACTCTGGAGCACAGTTCAATGGAGCAGGAACTTTTGAATAGAGTGTATCATAATATGAAAATATTAAACCCGGAATCAGAAAGGGGTAATGTAATCATGATCACATCATGCATAAAGAATGAGGGGAAAACTTTTACCGCTTATAGTCTCGCGAAATTCTTAAGCGGTATTAATAAAAAAGTTGTTTTATTAGGTCTGGATCAATGGAATCCAGACTTACACAAGCACTTAAGTAGCAAAAACAAACATGGCGGATTGACAAAGGTACTAGGTGACGATAAAAATAGTCTCCATGATTCCTACGAGAAGCACAAAGTCTCTGAGGATAATTTTGATGTGCTTCTTTCTAGAACAAACGCAGGCAAGGTGAATGATTTAAATGATTTACAAAGGTTTAATGATTTAATCACTTACTTCAAAGGAAGGTATGATTACATAATTTTCGATACAGCACCTGTGTTACTCAAAGTCGATTCTCTGAAACTTATTGGAAAATCGGATTTCGTTCTTAATGTTTTTCGAAAAAATCACTCTCCGAAAAAATCTGTTGAAGATGTACTGGATTATCAGAAAAAATATAACCCCAAAGCAATGGGATATGTATTAATTGATGACTCTAAACGCGATAAGCTTCTAGATAAATACGCTTACAGCTACGGCTACGGCTACGGCTACGGCTATGGCTATGGCTATGGAGCGTAATAAATTTACTTTAACGAGTGCTTAATAAATAGAATGTTAGTGCCAAACCAATATCACTAGCTATCAAGAAGGACCAGGGCAGCTATTTACGTTACCCTGGTCCTTATTCTCTTTGAACTGCTGATAAGAAATCTTGCTTTACAGTTCGTGCGAGGGATGTTGATGAATAGGAACCTCATGTTACGGTAAGGAACTATACAGGCTATCTATAGCCAGCGTAAGCTTTCTTTTAGAGGTTTGTCAATAGGCGGTAGACTACTTTGAAGACACTCTTTCGGTCCATCTATACAAGCGGCAATACCGATTTCAAATAATTGTACTACAATTTAATCACGAGTTTTCTCAGTACGGCTTGCTGATTTTCTACGTTTAATAGATAGGTACCTGGAGCAATGTCCGAAGTATTGATGTAAACAGTTTTACGATCAATAAATTCCTGACTCTGAATTAATTGACCAGTTGCATTGTATAAGAGGTATCTACCCTCCTGAGGGCTTGTGAATTCTATATGAAGAATATCGCTGGTAATAGGATTAGGATAAATACGACATCCTTCTAAATCAGATTCGTTTAAACCTATTTCATTCAAGGTTTTCGTAACCGTTAAAGTATCACCACATTCGTTGTAGGCCCTCAAGGTTATGATGTAATTGAGACTCACCGTCGGGTATTGGTGGGATATATTGCTCGCTTGTGTAGTGGTCTGTGTACCATCACCCCAATCCCATATCAAACCTGTTGTTCCGCTTACTGAAGCAAAGAATGTGACCAACAATCCTGTAGTTGAAGAAGAACCAATGTTAAAAGTGAAATTAGCACTTAACGCGGCACAAGTAGAAACCGTATCTGTAAATGTGTACGTACTGTTGCAAGAATCTAAACAGGTAAGTGTTACAGTGAATGTTCCGATATTAGCGTAGCTATGAGAGACGTTTGAGCCATTTCCAACTGTACCATCGCCAAAATCCCAAGAATAATTAGATAAGCCGCTTGGCTGCGCAGTGAAATTAAATGACGTTGTTCCGGTAGCCGTATTTGTGAAAGTTGGAGAAATATTGGCACAAATGGATATGTTTTGACTCTTACTATCGCTGGTGCCACAGGCATCTGTGACAACTAAGCTTACCGTATATGTACCCGCTAAAGCATAAGTATGGGTTGGGTTAACGCCGTTGGCGGTGGAGCCATCTCCGAAATTCCAACTGTAGGAGAGCGCAGCCCCAACTGAAGCACCTGCATTGAAGGTGTTGGTAAGCCCATTATTACTGACATTAAACGAACTTACAACTGTACCACAAACGGTTATCGTTGTTGTCGTGGTATCTGAATTACCACAATAATTGTAGGCTATTTGTTGGACATCATAGACACCTGGTAAAGGATAAGAGTAGGAAACCGAGTCACCAACACTGGAATTGCCATCTCCCCATTGCCAAAAGATGGAGTCATTGGAAGTACTGGTGTTAACCCCACTTACTATTGTCCCAGTGACAGTTACACTTCCTTGCGCAGTAACAGCAGGGCAGCTCAATGTGGTTAGATTAATTGTAACATTTGAACTTAGTAGGTTAGTGCCGCAACTGTCCTTGACAAACACGGTGTAGGTCGTATTCGGAGACAGCCCTGCGAGTGTGTAAGGCGAGGAGGCTGGGTTGATGACTTGACCCGTACCTAAGGTGAAACCTGAAGGATCGTATTCAATAATACTCACATTAGAAGTCCCCTGCCAACTCAGCGTAGCAGAATTGGCGGTCACATTACTGGCAGCTAAAAGTGTAGGTGCCGGACACGTGCTAGTCCCTTCGAAAGAAATATCATCGATACAAACCGCAGCGGATGTATATCCAAAAAAGCTAGGAGCACCACTGAACGCTTGGAAACTGACAATAACAGTATCTCCTTGAAAGGCACTTAAAGAGCATGCTTGCTTTGTCCATGACGAAGTAGGAGAGGTTTGCTGAGCGCCGGTAAATGTTGCGATGAGTGTGTCACTCCCGCCTAATTTACGAGCGTAGACTTTCAGGCCTGCAATGCCATTACCATACATGTGGTACCAAAATGAAAACTCCGGGCTTAACAGCTGACCTAAGTATACCAAGGGTAATTCTATTTTAGCAGTATCGGCAGTGCTACCTAGTGCTCTTGTAAAGATGTACCCACTAAAGCCACCAGTATGGTCATTTTGAGGTCCCGTAAATACCGCATGATCGTACCCCGAACGAGCTCCACTCCAAAAATAGTCATCACTACGGTCTTCAAACCGAGTGAAACAATTACCTATTGCTCCTGAAGGTGAAAAGGCCGACGGACTCACCCACTGGTTATCACTGAAATTGTTCGAGTATGGTGCGGTGTAAACCGTACAGCTGGTATAGAAGGCTGGTCCCTTGGTCCAAACACTCTTGTCGTTGGCCGCGCAACTATCGCGCACTTCCCAGCGGTATTTCGTATTCGGATCGAGGCTATTAAGTATCGTTTGTGTATTAGCTACGTTAACTATCGTCCAAGTACTCGTGTTGACCTTTTTAAAACGTACTTGATGATTAGTTGCTCCTCCAGTACTCCATTTTAATGTAGCACTCGTGGTTGTGGTTGATAGCGTCTTAAGATAGCGAGGCTGAGGACAGCTAGGGGCCTCGTCTATAGAAATATCATCAACAGAGAATGGTTGACCGGCTGTTAAAACTGATGGTTTGTAACCAATTGTGACGCGAACCGTATCGTTCAAAGATTGATTTAACGGAACAATAACCTCTTTCCAAGGTGAATTTTGAAAGGGTTGCAACGCACCTGTTGTGTCAAATACAGTAACCGTTTGTCCGTTCAAGTATTCTACAGTAGCTGTTAGTGTACCAAAGGTGACGAACCCATTTGTATTGGTGAAGGCATGGAGCCAAAACCTCAGTTCAGGATTAGTAAGTGAATCTAAGGCAATCCAAGGACTTGTAAAGGACAAGTTTGCAGGAGCTGTAGATCCATATCGATAGTTCGTAGCTAGAAACTTCCCTCCTCCAGTAGGCGTGTGATCTGCACTAGGTCCTTCGTTTCCATTTTTTGGAGTTCTAGCCACTTTCCAGTAAAAACCCAAACTTCCTGAATCTAGAAAACAGTCACCAAATGTGCCTTGATCAAACCAACTTAATGGAGCCACCCAATCACTTCCTTCAAAAGTTTCTTCCCAAGGAGCTAACAGTGCCCCACAACCAGTTTCAATAGTTACATATTCAGACCACGTAGAAGTATCCCCAACGCCACAAATTGACCGTACGCGAAACGTATATGAGGAATTAGAAGTTAAGTTCGATAAACTAAATTGATTGCTAGAAAGCGATGAGGTCGTTCCTTGAGTAGGAGCCGTAGTTCCATTACCCCATTGCACCTGATACAACCCCGCGCCTGTGGTGTCCCAGGCTAATTGAGCACTGGTAACACCCAATGATGTGACCCTCACCTTGATAGGTTTGTCACAAGAAATAGTGTCTTCGTTTACGGCAAAATCGTCGATACTAACCCGTGAATTTCCACCTAAATTCAATCCAAAGAGATCACGATAAGCAGTAAACCTAAACGCAACGGTATCGTCGTTATAATTGGATATATCATAGATTGCTTGATGCCAAGGACTAGCTGAAGAAACAAAGGCACCGGTGTTGGGAAACAATGAATCAATAGTTGACCATGGACCCGCCGTATCTGTAGCGATGGCTATTTCAAGTTTTTCAATATCGGAGCCAAACAAATGATACCAAAAGGACACCTGCGGTAATGAATCTCCGTCTAACGAAATGTACGGTGTAATTAACGACGACTCAGAAACAGGTGTTGCAAAAAAATAGCGATCGCAACTCAAATAACCTGAACCACCATTGGTATGATCTCCAGAAGGACCTGTTTGATTTGCTAAATTAGAGTTTGGTGAAGGAGCTTTAATCCAATTGTAAGTTGTGTAAACTCCTTGATCCCAACACAGATTTAAACTACCAATGTTAAACTGACTTGATGGTGGGATCCAACCCCCAGCGGCACCCGAAAAGGATTCATTGAATGGAGATGAAAATAGACAAGGTACACTTCCATTGTTCGCGCATGATGTAGTGTATTGCGGGGATGTCGTGGACAATAGATTACCAGTTGGAGACGTGTATAGAGCGCCACCTGATGCATTATCCACGATGTTAAACGTGCACTCGTCCAAATAAGATCCGCCTGCTTGCCACTCAAAGGCAAGGCTGTCGCCTGAACTGGCGCTTATCGATATGGCTATTGAAGAGCCCGAGGAGAGTGTATAGGTGGAGGTAGAGCCTCCCACGTAAACGTCAATACTGTTTCCATTCCAGCCGTCACCATAAGAGTCTAAAAGATTAAGCGTGTACGAGCATTGTGCAACTGTCGTCCAGCTTAAAATGGATAAAGTGGCTGTATAAAGTAATTTAAAACAGAGTTGTCGGGTCATGTTGTTTAATGTTTGTTAAGAAACATCCGCCGAAATAACAACTTTCTAAGCTTTGAGTCCTTAACAATTGTTACTTTCTACGTTGTTAACCTAGATTTAACAACAAGAATAGTCAAGACTTGAACTCTAAGGTTAACATAAAAATTTCAAGGAATCTAGGAACTTTTGCGAACTGACGCTGAAACAACGTTTATAAAATCTTCTTAGAACGCAATCTACTGAGACTTTGCTGCGTAATTCCTAAATAAGACGCAATGTGATAATTATTCGCTAATTGATCTACTTCTGGATATTCTAACAGAAACTTCTGATAGCGTTTTTTGGCGGTCAACTCAAGCTGATTAAGTATTCTATCGTAGAGACTAATGATATGAAGCTCTAGAGATTTCCTCACGCTCGATTCTAGTTGTGGATACTTTCTGTACAGCTCTTCGATGTCATTTATGTTGAACTCTAAAACTTCTGTATGACATAATGCCTCTGAGGACATAGAGGCTCTATCGTTATTACGAATCGATTTGTAATCGCAAATCCACCAATCTTTTAACGCAAACCTCATCGTATGCTCGTTACCCTTATTGTCGATATGGTATGACCTCGCACATCCTGTTAAAACAAAATACATATGGTTTAACGCTTGTCCTTTGTCTAATATTTTTTCTCCTTTTTCGAAACATCTGTAGGTCGATATATTGTCTATGTTTTTTTCGAACTCAGAGCTTAATTCAATTTTTTTAGACAGCCAGTGAAAGAAGTGCGATATTTTCTCTGTTTGAAACAGTTGTTTTCTCATGTTACAGTTACTCGACGGACGAATTATGTTTTATTAAAAATAGGCATCACGTGCAACAGGGAAATTATCATTTGGTAATAAATTATTTTACTGTTGAGCCAAACTAATAGGTAGGTTCAGTTGAAAGTTAGAGATATCAATCGTTTTACCTATCCAACCATAGATATTGAAGACCTTATGATTTAGAGAGGTTAATGGCTTAACCCCAATTTGGTGTAAAAACCAACAGATTCGCCAAATATTGAATATTCAATTCCAGACCCTATACTAAGCTTATTCAGGAATAATGAATAAGACAATCCTGCTCTCAAATAAGTATCGGATAATATGGTGGATTGAAAAAACGGCTCATTTGGGCTAAGTAATGTTTCTCTTATCGTTAGATTTTCATCCCACTGTGTTCCTTTGTGTACCGCGTATAATCCAAATTGAGGTAAGACGTCTAATGTAAAATCAATACTGTTTTTAATGTTTTTGTAAAGGTTTATATGAATACCAACAGGTATTTCCAATGTCATTTGAGTGACTGAATTGTGAGTGTAATAGTGAATACGTGTTCTTTTGAATGAACTAACGTAGAGCATCCCATCAGAGTTGCTTTTGAAATTTCCGTAGTTAGCAGTTAGTCCTAGATTTAGAGCTAATGTTCGCGTTAAACCAAGTTTTGTACTTAGACCTAGTCCAAAATCAATGGTGGTGTTGAACTTTTGAACGCCCATCCCCTCATGAATGAACCTGTTTTGAATATGATATTCTGTTCGGCTCCAATCTGAAGGTTTACGCTGTGCTAGAGCATGGGTACAGACCAAAAAAAGAGATATCGTTAATATGGTCTGCTTAAGTTGCATTTTGACATTGTCTTTTTTGTAACGCATTTCCATACTTGGAAAGTAATCAAAATATACCCAGTTACTTCCCATTATGAAGTAGGTATTGTCATGACTCTATTCGTTTTAAACCCTTGCCAGCGTATTCTAAAACCCCCTTCTGCGGCTAGGTTAGTGATGCGGAACTTTTTTTATTACAAACGGATAGTATATGTATCTTTCGCGCTCAACCAATGTAATTCTACAATGAAAAAAATAATATTCTCCGTCTTGATGTTGGCCTCCACGGTCGTTTGGTCACAATCACTACCCTTTGATTTTGAATCTACCACCTCTGGAATGCAGGGATATGATGGTGCTTCATTTACTATTGTATCTAACCCCAGTTCTGTGGGGAATAGCAGTGCTAAGGTGGCTAAAATAGTTAAGGTGAATGTGGCTGATAAGTGGGCTGGAGGGAAAATAACCTCCATATCATCACTAAATTTCTCGAGTGCCAGTACGAGTGTGCTCTCCATGAAGGTATATACGACTGAACCCGTGGGAACTGTGGTTAAAGTCAAGCTGGAATCACCTTATTCAGGCGAAGTAGACGCTGTAACCACCGTTAGTAGCGCATGGGAAACATTGATTTTTGACTTTGGAATCCCGGCCTGTTCCGGAAGCGCAGACCTTGTTATTATGCCACAACCATTCACTAATGGGGGAGGAAACACCTTCTATGTAGACGATATAGAACAAATAGCGGGCACCATAGCTACGCCACGTTCCAGTTTGCCGATCACCTTTGAGTCTGGCACTACACCCGATCATTTCTTTGATTTTGAAAGTGCCTTTTTAACTACGGTACCTAATCCAGATGTTGATACAGACAACGGTAGCGCCATCGTAGGAAAAATAGTTCGTCATCTTGGTGCTCCATTTGGGGGTAGTAAGATCACATTCTCTAACAACTTGGATTTTTCCAGTCATCCAGAAATTACGATGAAAGTTTGGACCTCTGCACCCATTGGCACTAACGTAACGTTGAAGGCCGAAAAACCGTTTTGGGGAGTGGAGCGTAGTGTTCAAACAACCAAAACGAGCGAATGGGAAACTCTTTCTTTTAACTTCTCAGGTTCACTAAACGATATGCCATCATTAACCTTCTTGTTTGACTTTGTGGCAGGCTCAAGTAGCGTAGGGGACGGCTCAGCAAATTCTACCTTTTATTTTGACGACATTAAGTTTGCGAATGTGCCACTTTCTATTCCGCAAAATGAAGTTTTCAGTTCATTCATAGTCTATCCCAATCCTGCTTCTGCTCAGTGGACGGTTTCCAGTAGAACCTCAACCACATTTAGCACAGCACTCTATGATCTAAGCGGTCAGTTGCTTGGTACGTTTGACTCCCAAGGAGCTACTAAAATTTCCATAGATGCGTCACCGTATCCTTCTGGAACGTATTTCGCTAAAATAACTTCCGATCTCGGTGATCATTTCGTTAAATTGGTTAAACGCTAAGCTGCTACTACGGGGTTAGAAGTCGTGTCTGAAAAAGCTGCTGTAATGGATGAGACGGCCTACCTTTACTAGAATGAAAATCATAAAGACCCTGTGTTTACTGTTACTTTTCAGTAGCGCTTTTAGCCTGAGTGCTCAAGACTCAACAAGGTCGAATGGGCCAATGCTTCAGCGTTACCTGACTAGGGTACTGAATACGCAAGACGATATCTCCGCGCCGAAGTTGATTAACTATCCTACGATAGCTTATTCACCAGAGACCAGCTGGGAAATAGGTCTTTCTAGCCTCTACATTTATAGTGCAAACCGTGATCTTTCGAACCGATTAAGTGAGGTCAAAGCATTTACATTTTACACCCTAGAAAACCAGTACGGCATTTGGCTTGACCATGCCCTGTACACCGATAAAAATCGCTGGTTTTTCTACGGTAGAGCACGTTATCAGAGTTTTCCATTGCTCTATTACGGTGTGGGGCAGGACAGTCCTAAAGAACATACCGCCCGGATAGATGGAAACTATACCTTGTTTCGCGAGCGCCTTCTCAGAGAGACACTACCTTCCTTTTATGTAGGACTAGAACTGGATTACCAGAATCTTAACAATGTAAACTACCTGGATACACTGAGTGGGTATATACCGCCAAGTGTTGGGGCGACAGGCTCCTCAAACTTCGGACTGGGGCTGGGCATACTCTATGACAATATCCATAACGCCATGAACCCGAGAGACGGACTTTATAGCGAATGGGCTTTTCTCAGCTACAACGATCGACTAGGGAGCGATTTTTCCATGACGACCTTCATTTCTGACAACCGTATTTACAGGCCAGTAAAGAAAAATACGGTACTTGCAGCACAGCTCTACGGACAGTTTACAACCGGCACAGCTCCATTCAACATGCTTTCCTTAATGGGTGGCGAAAGCCTCATGCGTGGTTACTACCTCGGACGCTTCCGGGATAAGCACTTGGTCGCAGGGCAGATCGAGTACCGCATCTTACCGTTTGCCTTTTCTAAGCGCTGGGGAGCAAGTACCTTTCTGGCAGCGGGTCAGGTGTTTGGGGATAATCATAGCTTCGCGTTTAATCAATTTTTACCCACTGCAGGGGTAGGATTGCGCTACCTAATTTTCCCGGAAAAAGATATTTTCACCAGAATAGATGTCGCCTTGACGCGTGAAGGGCCGGGCTTTTATTTCTTTATTGGAGAAGCGTTTTAATTGAATCCGACTTTTCTCAACTGGTGTTGAAAATGCAACCTAAACAAATTAGAGCCTCTTGCCCTGCTTCGTTAGAATCTTTAAAGTGGTTAAATAGTTTTAGCTAAATTAAAACATGAAAAAACCCCTGCTCATTGCTCTATTTCTTTTAAGTTTTTTTGTTTCTCATGCCCAGAAATTAGTGGTGTTAGGAACACTTCAAGATGGAGGATCTCCTCATATGCTCTGTGAAAAGGAATGTTGCTCTGTTGAAATTGCTAATGATTATGTGAGTTGCCTGGGTTTGATTGATGAAAACGATCATTCTTATTTTTTTGACGCAACTCCTGACTTTGTAAACCAGTCGAGGTACCTGCTAAACCTTTCTGGTAATGATGCTTTCAGTATATTTCTGAGTCATGCCCATATGGGACATTACAGCGGATTGATCCACCTAGGACGTGAAGCTTCCTCAGCAAATGGAGTCCCAGTTTATGCGATGCCGCGAATGGGTGCGTTTTTGTCCGAAAACGGTCCATGGGATCAGCTTGTTAATTTGGATAACATTGAAATCAAGGGCTTGGTGAATGGACAGGAAGTGAAATTGACAAATTCTCTTAGCGTAACGCCACTGCTTGTCCCTCATCGCGATGAATACTCAGAGACGGTAGGCTATCAGATTAAAGGAGCAGAAAAAACAGCCCTGTTTATCCCAGACATTGATAAATGGGACTTATGGGACAGAGATATTGTGACAGAAATTCAAAAAGTAGCCTATGTTTTCCTGGATGCAACTTTTATGAAAGAGGGTGAAGTTGCCCGTCCTATGTCAGAGGTTCCACATCCGTTTATTGAAGAAAGTGTTGCGTTATTTGGGTCATTACCTTTAGAACAGCGAAATAAAATTTACTTTATCCACCTGAACCATAGTAACCCTGCGAGGGTTAAAAATAGTGCCGATCGAGTCTCTGTGGAGGCACTAGGATTTCATTTTGCGGAGTTTGGTCAAACGTTCGAATTATAGGGTCGCAACATTAACATGAATTCATGTTAAAGGGGAGGTGTGAGACCGATTTTTTCGCACCTTTGCACCTATGAAAAAGCTCCTGTTGTTTTTGTCATTATTCACGGTTGTTCAATCAACCACAGCACAAACGTTTACACTACGTTTGATGAGCTATAACATCTTGAATTACAGAAATTCAACAAATGAATGTAATGGGAATTCAAACAGTGCTGGCGCTAAGGAGACCGCTCTGGATACCATCATCAAAAACGTGTCACCTCACTTGATCGTGTTTAATGAGATAGGAGCGAGTGCTAATAATGCCCAGTATCTATTGAATAATGCACTAAACACCGGTAATGTTTCCTCTTGGGCCACTGCTAACTACACGAATAATAGTTTTTCATCACTGACAAACGTGGTAGCCTATAACAGCGAATACTTGGGGATTCTTAGTCAAGATGTTATATCACAAGATTTAGCCGGGAGTACGTTAGTTCGTGTGGTAGATGTGGTCAGGTTTTATTACAAAGACCCTTTGCTAAATGCCCAGAGTGATACGCTCACCTTCACTGTTCTGGGAGCCCATTTTAAAGCGGGTAACGGCACTAGCAATTCCTCTAAACGAAATCTAATGGCCAAAGCGGTCATAGATTACGCAGACAACGAATGTCACGACGACAACCTCTTCTTACTTGGTGACTACAACATGTATAGCTCAGCAGAATCTGCCTACCAGACTTTGATTGGTGGCCAAACATTCCGGTTTGAAGACCCCATTAACACCAGTGGAAATTGGAACAACAATGGCTCTTTTGCTAGTGTACATACCCAAAGTACCCGCAGTTCATCCTCTAATAGCTGCTTTTCTGCTGGAGGTCTAGATGATAGATTTGATCAGATTTTATGTTCAGAAGCAGTAGTAGAAGGAGATGATCAAATGGTGTATGTGCCAAACACCTATTTCGCAGTAGGAAACGATGGTAATCATTTTAACAGCTCTATCAACTCGGGAACGAACTACAGTGTGAGCTCCACGGTGTTGTCTGCCTTATATTCTCTGAGCGATCACCTGCCGGTGATCGCGGATTTTGACCTAGACATGCAAGGTTTGTCTACGGAAGAATTTAAAATTCCAGCTTTACCTAATCCTATGCGTCAGCCTTTTGAGTTTGGTGGATATACCAACAACTACAGCCTGATCTTGGTGGGAATGGATGGTCAAGTGGTCTTCCGTAAAGCAGTGAACGAACATAAAATTTTACAACAATTGCCCACAGGAGTTTATACGGCACTATGGACGAAAAAAGGATTTACAAAAGCTTCTAAACTCATGATATGGTAAGAAGAGTGATCATAAGCTTGTTTTTAGTATTGCCTTTCTTAGGAATGGGTCAAACATTCGAAGAGTTTCAGACCTCAAGAGCTAATGTTAGACTGACAGCAACAAATGTGGGCACTTTTGGTAATGCCTTCCGCGGCTATAAAGATGGTAGCGGAAGTCCTTCAATGGAATATCCAGCAGGCTCAGGAATAGAGCATTTATTTGAAGGTGGCCTTTGGTTAGGAGGTACCGTAAACGGAGCTGTTCGAGTAAGTACATCCGCTTATGATGCACCGCAAGGTTATGCACCAGGACGTGGAGGATTTGAATTTAATGCGAGCCAAGGAGTGAGTGTTTCTGAACGCAGTTCACTAAAATCTTCTCCTAACTACAGGAGTGATGCTGTATCTCATCAAGACTTTTTGTGTTCTTTCAATGATGCCGAAATCCTTGTTCCAGGTACGAGTATTCCAATCAACAACCATTTAAACCCCATGGACATAGAAGTGGATATGGCCGTTTATAATTGGGAATATTCTTTTACAGATTTCATGGTGATTGTAGATATGACCATCACTAACAACAGCAACAACACGTACCAAGATTTTTATGCAGGACTGTGGGACAACACCGTAGTACGTAATGTAAATATCACGCCAGCAGGTGCAGGTGGAGCGACTTTCTACTCGCAAGGTGGTAACGGATTTATAGATAGTTTAAATCTTGCATACTGCTATGACAGAAATGGCGACCCAGGGTTTACAGATAGCTATGTGGGCCAATTATTTTTGGGTGCCGAAGATAAAAATGGCTTCAAGCACCCTAAAACAGACCCAAACACAAAGGTGAATTATAACGCGTGGGTATTTAACAACAGTGGTCAGAACACGTTCTTTTTCCCAACAACCGACCAGCAGCGTTATCAGAAAATGTCAGACGGCTTTAACCAGCATCCTTGCTGGACAGATCCTACTGGCGCGGCTTGTGCAACCACAATGGATGTTGATCTTCAGGCAGAGCTTAATGCCAATGGAAATCGGTCGGACCTTTTAACTGTAGGGCCCTTTAATGACTATGCGCCAGGCGATCAGATAAAACTGTCTTTCGCTTATGTGGTGGCTAAAAAATACGAAGACGGACTTCCAAATGGTGATAATAATGCTGTACAGCAGACTTATTTGATTGACGCAGCAAACTGGGCACAACGTACGTATAATGGTGAAGACGCTAACTTTAATGGTCTATTAGATCCGGGTGAGGATAAAGATGGAGATGGAAAAATCACTCGATTTATACTCCCTTCTCCTCCCGAATCTCCAAGACTTAAAGTGATACCCGGCGATGGAAACTGTACGATATATTGGACTGACAATAGCCGTCAAAGCCTAGATCCAATCTCAAAGAAACTTGATTTTGAAGGCTATAACGTATATGCTACAGCAACTGGGTTTGATGTTTTTGGAACCCCTGATTTAAAAGATGATTTAGATTTAGTGGCGAGTTATGATTCTCTTGGTAATCCTTATGGATTCAATACGGGGTTTTTGCCTATTAAATTGGACGAGCCAATGATTTTTGAAGGTGATACCAACCAATATGTATTTCGTTACACATTAGATCCCTTACCTAATGGCTGGCAGACGGCTGTTTCTGTGACGGCATTTGATAAAGGAGATCTTAATAGTGGTCTGGAGTCTTTAGAAAGTGCAGTCCTTTCCAACACAGTTCGAGCATTTCCTGGCGCAGCAGTATCAGATTTAGACAGCGTGGAGCCTTATGTGTATCCCAACCCTTATTATCTCGGCGCTAGTTGGGAGGGAAATAGTAATTTCCAAGAGGAGAGTAGAAAACTGATTTTCTCTAACCTTCCACAAAATGCACGAATTACAATCACGACAGCAGGTGGTGATTTTATAGACAGCTTTGATCACCATGGAGATTACAACGGTAGTGATATCCGTTGGTTCCAATCTTTTGGTGCGGAAAATTCGAATCAAAATGTATTTTCAGGCGGGGAACACGCTTGGGACCTTCTCTCTAGAGAAAGTCAAATAATTGCTCGAGGGATGTACCTCTTCCATGTGGAAGACCTTGACAACGGTAAAAATTTCACAGGAACCTTCTTAATAGTTAAATAATGAAAAGACAATTACTATCACTTGTATTTGCTGCACTAGGCTTTACCGCTTTTGGGCAGAGCTATGTATCTATTTCAGATATCAATTATGTTAGTGCCACAGACCTTGCGGCATGTGACGACACTTCCGCCTATTTAGGTCAAACCATCATTACACGTGGCGTAGTCGTCACTCCAGGAAATGTGAGTGAAGTGTCTTCGGGCTCTGTAACAGGAGGTGCTAGACCATTTATTTTTATTCAGGACACTGCGGTTGGCGGACAAAGCACACCTTTTGCAGGAATTGAAGTGATGGGGGTATACTCTAGTAGTACAGGCGCATTGCAAGTACCTGCTACTTTTACTCAAGCGCTTCCCGGCGATATTGTCGAGGTGAAAGGAGTGGTGGGCGAATACAACGGCTCCAACCAACTATCTCTGGCTGATGCGAATTCATTTAGTATAGTTACTGTTACAACGGATCCTATTGTTAGTGATACCATTACAGTAGGTGACCTTAATGACGCCCAGTTTGTGAATAACCTAAACACAGGAGAAGGTTATGAGGGTGCTTTTGTAACCCTAACTAATGTTACAGTTACCTCAGTAATTCCATTTAGTGGAAACCGCGTAAGCTTCAATATTGCAGATGCAAACGGAAACAGCCTCAATGTTTCTGATAGATTCCTCGCGCAGAAAATGACTTCATGGAGTACTGTAAACACGAATTCTCCACAGACCCAAGGTTCTTTTGCCCCACCTGTACCGGGCACATTTTACACGTCTATTTCCGGAGTTGTACGCCATGATGCTAACGGCTGTACTGGTGATAATGGACGTGGATATGAAATCAATCCATTTGCGGCATCTCACTATGATATTGGATACGCACCACCTTACATTGCAAATTTTGAGCGTGATCCTGCCGTTCCTACGTCTAATCAAGACGTGGAAATCACTTGTAGTATAACTGACTTTGATGGTTCTGTAGATTCAGTTGCTATTGCTTGGAGTGCTATTGACACACAGCAAGTGCAAAACTTCACTGTGGTACCTATGACGTTAATTACAGGAACAACAGACGAATATTTCTTTGAAATACCCAAGCAAAATGATGGCACGCTTGTTCGTTACTATATCTATTCGGAAGATAATGATGGTAACGCGAGTTACTACCCAAGCACACCCATCAACCAATCAGTACCTAACGTAGATTTCTATACGGTTCGTGACAACGGATTGACTATTCCAGATATCCAGTTTACCTACAACTCAAACGGAGCAAGTACTTTAAACGCACAGACGGTAACGGTAACCGGTATTGTGACTGCATCAACTAAAATCGGTGACTTAGGATACCTGTACCTTCAAGACGAAACAGCCACGTCATGGGCTGGTATTTGGTGTGTAGGAATAGGACTTAACAGTTACTACCGCGAAGAAGAAGTAACGATAACGGGTACTGTTGAAGAGTACTATGGCATGACTCGTTTAAACGTCATTTCCTCCAACAAGACAGGAAATAAAGCTAGTATTACCCCTACAGTTATTGACCCATCAGATTCAGCCAGCTACGCCAACTTTGGTTGGGAGCCTTTTGAGAGTATGTTTGTTCGATTTGAAGACCCACAAGCAGGGAAATTATATGTTTCTCAAACCAACTTAGGATTTGGTGATTATGCGGTGAGTAATTCTGCGACTGCACCGGTATACAACAGTGCAAGAGTACTTGCAGGTCGTCAAGCAACAACAGCGTATTCTTCTTTGAATGTACAATTGGTTACGGATACCTCTTATGCCAACTTAGATGGCGAGATGAACTATACCCCAATAGTAGTGGACAACACCATGAATTTTGACGCTATTGAAGGGATCTTATACTATGGATTTAGCAATTTCCGTTTACTTCCTCGCAATAACATGGACTTTATCAATCCATCGGTAACGTTAGACAGCATCTCTGTTGCCTCATCTCCGATCGGACTCGACGAGTGGGCCTCAAGTAACTTGAAAGTATATCCAAACCCAGCACAAAACTGGATACAACTAGAAAGTGCTGGTGAAGGTATTTGGACGATCTCAACAATTTTAGGTGAGACAGTCACCCAGAGGAGCACGACGGGATCATTACGTATGGAAACAGCGGATTGGTCTGTGGGAACCTATATAGCTCGCTTCAGCGGTGCTAATGGGGCAGGAACTGTGGTATTGATGATTCAACACTAAGCATAGAATTAAATGCGCAATTGGCTCTTATTTATAGTCGTGCTCTTAGGTGCGGTCGGGTGTAAAAAACCTCAATCAGTAGTGGAAAACATTCCGCCTGAGACCACTATTGCTATTGACAGCATCCAAAGAACAGGTGAGTTGCGTCTAAACGCGAACGTACATTTACATTGGTATGGTTCGGATGCAGATGGATTTATCGACTATTTTAAGGTTAAAGTGAATGAAGGAGTTGAGCTGGAAACCAAGTCAACGGATAGCATCTTTACTTTTGTAATTGATGCTGGATTGGATTCTTCAGATGTACGTATTCAAGTGACGGCAGTAGATCATCTGGGTCTAGAAGATCCCACTCCAGCTTATTTATGGGTTCCTCTGAAGAATGCCGCACCCACTTGTCAAATAGATGCTGATAATATTGCGCCAGATAGCGCAAAGATAGTACTCACTTTGCGCTGGGATGCTGAAGACATCGATGGTGATGAGACTATTGTTGAAGCGGAGGTACGATTGAATAACGGCCCTTGGACAGGAATTGATCTAGGCCAAGGTCTACTCAGTTTTTCACTTCAGCCTAATGGCACAAAAGCATCATTATTTCAAAATGGATTTTTGGTAGACTCCTCCATGATTGGTGCAGTTGCTAACGATGAAAATGTAGTTTACTTGCGTGTAAAAGATTGGGCAGGATCTTATTCAGATGTGGATACAAGTTCTAGTTTTTATTGGAGCTCTAAATTGGCTCCGATGCTCGTTCTCAATAGTCAACCTGCCTATATAGGTGCGCAGTACAAGAGTTGGTTAGATACCATAGGTGATCCATATGATTTCGTTCAGATGGATGCAATTACTGGAGTAGGAATTCCTTCTTATTGGAACCCTACCATGCGTTTGTTATTGGAACAATACGATCGTGTTCTTCTTTTTACAGATGCTACCCAGTTCCCTAACAATGGTGGTTCGGATTATTTATTAAACATTCTAGCGCCCTCCGTTCAGGCATACGTTCAATATGGGGGTAAGATTTTCACAAGTGCTCAATTAACAGGTTCTATGGACATGACCGCTATTAATGATGTCTATCCGGTGAGTGGTTCTATTTCCTCCGTTGGTCAAGCACGTCTGACTAATGACAGCGCGATGGTCCCGATAAACAGCTTAAGTACGGCTCCAATAATTAGTCCAAAAAACATCGTACTCGGAGTTGCCCCAGTGGTCCCCGCTGCAGATGCAAATGCCTACTACTCGGCACAACTAACAAAGATTGCTGGATGGACCGGCGATAATACCGTTGGAACCATTCGTGAAAGAAACGGAGAGGTATATGAGGTGTTTTTCTCTATACCATTGCACCAGTTTTCCAGAACCAATTCCCTTAACGGAGGTGATCTCCTAGAACATATACTGCTCCATGAATTTTAGATCATTCTATATCATATTCATGATCTGCTTTAGCATCACTGCAGTTGCCCAAGACAAAGGGGTGCTCAAGGGCACGGTTGTAGATAAAGGAACTGGAGAGACGCTTCCAAATGCGTCCATCTCTATCGTGGGTAGCTACTACCAAGGAATGACTGATTTCTCAGGTGACTTCACCATCCTAGATATAAAGCCAGGCACGTACAGTGTCAAGGTTCAGTTTATAGGATACCAGCCGACTTTAGTTAATGGTGTTAAAATCAAAGGTGGACAGACTAAAAATCTAAAAGTGGCCATGAATGAGCAAAATGAGATGCTCAATACGGTCACTGTAGTAGGTAGAAAAAACCAAGTAGATTTAGAACAAGCCTCATCAGCGATATCATTTTCATCAGACGAAATAAGTTCACTTGTAGCGAAAGGGGTTGAAGACATTATTGCGCAGCAAGCTGGTGTCCAGAAAACTACGGATGGAATTCAGATTCGCGGTGCCCGGGTATATGAAACGGAATACCTCGTTGACGGTATCTCTGCTCAAGATCCATTAGCCGGTACTGGAGGAGGAGTCTCTGTTAGTGCATCTTCATTATCCTCTATTGATCTTATGACTGGTGGTGCTAGTGCTGAATACGGAGGAGGTTCTTCAGGTGTTGTAAATACAACGATAAAAGAAGGTGGTAAAAAGTTGCAATGGAGCGCTAGATATAGCTCCGATAATTATACTCCAGCAAGTTTTAATACTGACCGTGCTGAGGTGACTCTAAGCACGCCTATTCCGGGCACTGGAAAAAAACTAACCTTGTTTACCAGTGCAAATGCTGATATTTCAGATCATTACTTCGGTGCAACGGCAAGCCAATTAAAAAGTAGCTTATTCCCCGACAATTCTTCATTGTGGGCACCCAGACAAAGTAATGATTACACCCACACCACTAAACTCACCTTTAGAAGTCCAAAAGTCGGTAAGATCAGCCTGACGAACAGCCATAGTTTAAAGGTGAATCAGAATTCAAGGACTTTGCAGATAGTTGGTTTTGACGCGCTTTTAGCACCAGGTTTTCAGTACGATCGCTCGAATAACTTAGACAATGCCACCACCTATACCCACCACAGTAATCTTACGGTATTGCAATGGCAGCAGAGACTTAGTCCAAAATCAGGTGTGAGTTTCTCTAGTGGTCGCTTATTCACCAATCTGCGAGCAGATGCGAATGGCCGTCCATTCCGTTCTAATACCGTTGATCAGATATATGATGAGAATTATATCTACACTGGCGCAATGGATATATTTAATCCAAACGACCAGTCGGGTACTTATTATCTGATACCTGGGGACGGTTTGGTCAATAACGGTGGTGTTACACCAATATGGCATGATCACTACGCTGAAGAATATACCTTAAAAGGTAAGTACACCTATACGCCAAACAAAACGCACACAGCCTCTGGGGGATGGGAGCATGCTTTTACGGAATATCAATGGGTAGACGTATTCCGTCCATGGGTAGGAGCTCCAATAGTACTTAATGACTCTACCACAACACCCTCAATTTCCATTGGGAGTAGTAACGATATTTGGAAAGTAGATCCGCAAAAAGGCGGCTTATTTATTCAAGACCGTATAGAGTACCAGGGGATTAAGGCAACTATTGGTATGCGACTTAATTACTGGGCTCCAGGAAGTTTTGCTGATAACGCCATTGAGGATGCCTCATCGCCGGTATTAGATCAAATTAGAGAAGACTACATGACCAGTACTATAGGTGCTGCTGGCTTGCGCTGGAAATTAAGGATGTTGCCTCGTTTAAATGTGAGTTTTCCAGTAACAGAAAACAACGTACTGTATTTCAACTATGGCCACAGTATGAGAACACCGCATCCACGATTTTTATATGCTGGTTTGGATCCCGAGTACCAAGACCGTTCGTTTTTGTCGAATTTAGGAAACCCAAACTTAAATCCAGAGGTTAACATCTCTTATGAGATTGGATACAAAACTTTGCTAGGAACTCGACTTGGATGGACCCTGAATGCTTTTAACAACAACAGGTTTGACTATATCGTTGCTAGACGTGTTATCACGACGGATGCTACGGGCCGTCCGGTAACGAAGACCATGTATATCAACCAAGACTACGCTAAAGTTCTCGGGGTAGAAACACAGTTCAATGCGAGAATAGGCGAAAGCTTCCAAACCTTTGTGAATGGCTCTTACCAGCAAGCTCGAGGCAAGAGTAATTCTGCTCGTGAAAGTGCCCTGCAGATTGCCCAGACAGGAGAGGTTCCATTATCACAGGAGCAATTCCTAGCTTGGGATCGCCCTTGGAAGTTTAATGCTGGTATTACTTATGCAAACGACAGTAGCAAGTGGCGCGGAACATTAAGTGGTCGTTACACCTCTGGCTATCGTTATACGCCGCAGAATTTGGTAGGATATAATTTTTTAGGACGTCCTCAATATGAAGTAGATAATACCCGCTATTTAGAAGGTCGTGGCTTATACTGGTTTACCGTGGATGCTAAAGTGAGTTATCGCTTGTTAAGCTTAGCTGGTGGACGTGGAGTTTCATTGAGTGCTGAGGTCACTAACTTGACCAACCGTCGTAACTCCCAAATCATTAATCCAATTACAGGACGTGCTTATGAGTATGGTGATAATGTGCCCATTACATGGCGCGATCCGCGCCCTGAATTTAATGGCCCCCAAGAAAGTGGTGTAGATCCACGAAACCCAGCTAGATACAGTGCACCTATTCAATGTTTCATCGGAATGCAAATGTCATGGTAAAGCGTCTACTACTCTTACTCGCATTAGGAAGCTGTTTTACAGTAGAAGCGCAGCTTCTCCCAAACTACGGCGAAGAGCGTGCGGGATTAAGCTCGTTTACATTTCTGAAGAGTCCTATTGATCCATGGAGCGCGGGACTGGGAGGCACAAGTTTGTCTAATAAATCTGCCTACGCTTTAGCTACAAACCCTGCACTACTTACTGCAGGAAATCAACAGGGATTGTTATCTGGGTCACGCTATTTAGGTGCATCTATAGGTCACGATTTTGTAAGTGTATCTAAGGCACGCAATGCAAATCAAACCATAGGTGTTTCCGTTAACTCACTCTATTCAGGTGGTATTATGGAACGTACCGTTTGGCAGCCGGAGGGAACAGGAAGAATAGTGAACGGTGCGTTAACCACAGTTGGCCTAGGTGTTGCCCAACGTTTTTCGGATTATTTTAATGCCGGAATCCAGTTGAAATATGGTCAAGAGCAGCTTGGGGCATTTGTAGCTCACAGTGTAGCTGTTGATTTGGGATTCCACTATGAATTGGATTACCGAGAACTAACCTTCGCAGCCGCCATATTAAATTTTGGCCCTTCGACGCCAATTATTCAATCAGGTATTTTACCCACTACGGTGAACACAGATACTACGGCATCTTCAGTTGCCGCTCCCCCGCAAGTATTCTCCATGGGAATGCGCTTTATTGCATGGGAAGAAGGTAAACATAAGGTGTATTCCTCGTTCCAGTTGAACCATCCCTCCGACAATAACGAAAACTATAGCATAGCGGCTGAGTACCTCTTTATGAATCTTTTTGAAGTCCAATTGGGATATCGATTTGTTTCTAAATGGGGCGCGCCCTCTTTTGGATTCTCAACGAAAACTAATTTAGGTGGTTGGCCCATGAAGATGGGTGTTTCAGCAATTCCATCTCCAGCTGGTGGATACCAAACAGTAATTGGATTAAGAATAACACCACTAACCTGGCTACAATGATGAAGTGGATGAACTGCATAGCCCTTACTTTAACAGCCCTATTTATAGGTGGCTGTGATAATTATTGGGGAGATAAAACGGATTTAGGATTTATAGATATACCCAACTATGAAGTTCGCGAGGTCGCTTATGTTCCTTTAGAACCAAAGCTTTATGATGTAGCCGCACCGGTGGATATAGCCATTGGTTTTGACGAGTTTCTATATGTTGTAGATAGCGTTACCTCTGAGATTGCTCGCTTTGATTTGGCATTCCAGCCTCAGGGACGAATTTTTATTCCTGGCGTCACGAAAGTTGTTCAAGACCGGAGGCTTCAGTTGCTTGCGATAGGTACTTCAGATACAACGGTAAACGGTGTAGATTATGATTTGACTACGATCTACAGGATAAATTTTGAAGAGAACGGCATTTTGGATTTTAATAATGCAACAATAGAAAAAGTAGCGGTACACCCTTTTTACTTTAAGAACAGCTTCTCTTCGTCCGACGCTAGTGTGAAATTCACGGATATTGCTGTGCAAGGTGGAAACACAGCGGCATTGAATAACCGTTACTACATTTCAAGGACCGGAACGAATACGAACAATGCCGGTTTTGGCCCAGACAATGCGGTTGTAGTGTTCTCAAACACGGATGATTTTGTATCCAGCGTCCCCGTTACAGCTGCGGGTGCAGTGTATAACAACTACTTTAAGCGTCCCTTAGCCATGGCGTCATTTACGCAAGCGCCACAAATTTCAGCGCAGCCATCTCAAGACTTTTGGGTGATTAATAACCATCCCGATCAGAGTATTCAGGTACAGCATGTGCAGTTTGAGGAAGGTCCGTTTGGCGCAGTATATCAACCCGTGTTTTACTCGACCACTGATCCAGTTGCAGATAGCTACTTACAAACTGCAAATAGGTTCATAAATCCGATTGATATCGCTTTTGCAGGTGATGCAAATGCCTTTGTGTTTATCGCAGATGGTGCAGTTGACTCTGTTTATCAATTCACATCCAACGGGCTAGAAGGTGTGCCACCACCACCGGCTTCAACCGCTGACAAGCACGCTATAGCTACGATAGGTGGGTTTGAGGAATTGTCAGCATTATGTTATTATGACAAAATACTCTACGTCGCTGATAAACAAGCGGGTACCATAAGTAGGTATCAATTAACCTTAGACTTTGAATAGCCATTTATTAATATATCATCCGTACTTTTATAATTCAATTAATCTTCAAAATGCACATGAGAAAATTTACACTTTTACTGACAATGGTCCTTGGTGTATTTGCTGCAAACGGTCAATCTTGTGATGACCTTTTCTTCAGCGAATACGGTGAAGGTTCATCAAACCACAAGTACATTGAAATCTATAATCCATCTGCGAGTGCTATTTCGTTGACAGGTTATACTGTTTACCTAAGTGGTAACGGCGGATCTTACACGAATACATTTACCACAAACGCAACTATTGCCTCTGGTGATGTTTATGTTGTCTCAACAAATCAGGCGGATACTCTTATCCAGGCTGAGGCTGATACGGTATTAAGCTACCCATCAATTGTTCACTTCAATGGTGACGATGCATTGATATTATATAACGGTACAGATACGGTTGATGTGATCGGTGTTCCTGGCGTAGATCCTGGATCAAGCTGGGCTGTAGGTACTGGGTCAACTGCAAACCACACGTTAGTTCGTAAGAGTTCCGTGACAGGTGGTTCAACCAACTGGACAACCGGTGCAACGGAATGGGATGTGTATAGCCAGAATACGTGGACTTATATAGGTTCGCACTCAAGTAGCTGTATTGTAACTCCATATGTGGTAACCTTTATGGTAAATACCGCAAATATTACAGTTGGAACGAACGGTCTTTATCTTGGTGGCGGTGTCATTGGAGGTGCAAATGCAGTACAACTTGCAGATCCTGATGGTGATGGTGTTTATGTAGGTACTGACACTTTGAATGGTTCAAATGGAGGGAATTTTATTTTTCTTAATAGCCCAGCAAATGCTTCGGATTGGAATGCTAAGGAGAACTTAGCAAATCTACCTTGTGCAGATGCTGCAAATTACAATGACCGTATCCTTCCAACGTTCTCGCAGGATACAACGTTGATGTTCTGTTTTGGAACGTGTTCTACGGATACTTCTTGTACTGTAACAAGTACAAACGTAGATGTCACCTTCCGTGTTGATATGAGTTCTGTTTCAGCATCCTTCACAAATGTTTATGTGAGCGGAACATTGAATTCTTGGAGTGGTAATGCAAATCAGTTGACTGACCCAGATGGTGATGGCGTTTATGAAGCAGATATCAGTCTAGCGCCGGGCAGTTACGAGTATAAGTTTACTTATGACAACTGGGTGGGTCAAGAATCTCTAGACGCAACTTTAGATAGTGCATGTACATTAACGACAGGTTCTTTCACTAACCGTTACGTTACTATTCCAAATGCAACTACGGTTTTACCAGTAGTATGTTGGGAGTCGTGTATGTCTTGTCCGGTAGTATCAACAGGTTGTGATGAGTTGTATTTCTCTGAATACGGTGAAGGTTCATCAAACCATAAGTACATTGAGATTTATAACCCAACAGCAAATGCGATTTCGTTGACAGGTTATACTGTTTACATGAGTGGTAACGGCGGGTCTTACACGAATACATTTACCACAAATGCAACTATTGCCTCTGGTGATGTTTACGTAGTATCCACAAATCAAGCTGATAGTCTTATACAAGCTGAGGCTGACACGGTATTAGGCTACCCATCAATTGTTCACTTCAATGGTGACGATGCATTGATATTATATAACGGTACAGATACGGTTGATGTGATCGGTGTTCCTGGCGTAGATCCTGGATCAAGCTGGGCTGTAGGTACTGGGTCAACTGCAAACCACACGTTAGTTCGTAAGAATTCTATAACAGAGGGGTCAATAGATTGGACAACCGGTGCAACGGAATGGGATGTATACGCTCAGAATACGTGGACTTATGTAGGGTCACATTCAAGTAGCTGTATTACCGTAGTAGTTCCTACTGGATGTAGTGAATTGTACTTCTCTGAATATGCAGAGGGATCTTCTAACCATAAATACATCGAGATATACAATCCAACAGCAAATGCAGTTTCGTTGACGGGTTATACTGTATACCAGAGTGGTAACGGTGGGTCGTATACGAACACATTTACGACGAATGCTTCTATTGCTTCAGGTGATGTATACCTGATTTCAACAAATCAAGCTGATGCTTCTATTTTAGCTGTTGCAGATACTGCGCTAGCTTATCCTTCTATTGCTCACTTTAATGGTGACGATGCAATGATTTTATTCAATGGTACAGATACGGTTGATGTGATTGGTGTTCCTGGTGTAGATCCTGGCTCAAGCTGGATTGTAGATACAGGATCAACTGCAAACTACACGTTAGTTCGTAAGGATTCAGTGACAGGTGGTTCAACCAACTGGACAACCGGTGCAACGCAGTGGGATGTATATCCACAAAATACATGGACTAATGCGGGTTCACATACTTCTAGCTGTATAGTTATTACCATACCTAATGTCACATTCCGAGTAGACATGAATAATGTAACTGCCTCTTATACGAACGTATATGTTTCAGGTACCATAAATGGATGGAGTGGAAATGCCAACCAATTGACAGATGCAAATGGTGATGGTGTATATGAAGGTACTATTCCACTTACAGCTGGATCTTACGAATATAAGTTCACCTATGACAACTGGGTAGGTCAAGAATCTCTTGATGCAACTTTAGATAGCGCATGTACATTAACGACAAGTGGTTTTACCAATCGTTATGTTACTATTCCAAATGCAAATACTGTTTTACCAGTAGTTTGTTGGGAAGACTGTAGCTCTTGTCCTGTATATGCTCCAACGTATACTATCGCCAATGTTGATGGTGTAGATGCTGATGGTGTTGCGGATAGTTTAAATGTATACTGTAAGCTTGTCGGAACCGTAATGGGTGTTGACATGCAAGGCGCTGCAACTATGGTCCAGTTTACCATCCATGATGGAACTGGAGGCATGGGCGTTTTCTCGTCTGTTGCAACTGCTCAGAATTACACAGTAACTGAAGGTGATCAGGTTAGAATGATTGGTTCGATTGGCCAATTCAACGGTTTGACTCAGATGTACCCAGATAGCATTGTATTTATATCTGCAGGTAACACATTGCCTACTGCTGTTGTAGTAACGGCACTAGGCGAGAGTACAGAGAGTGAGCTTGTAACCTTTGAAAACATGGTACTTGTTGATCCTAGCCAATGGTCAGGTTCAGGTTCAGGATTCAATGTAGATGCTACAAATGGTACAGACACTATCGCTGTGCGTATTGACAATGACGTAGATCTTTACAGCCAACCAGCCCCAACAGGTACATTCAACGTATCAGGTATAGGTGGCCAGTATGATTCTAGTTTACCACACTTGAGTGGTTATCAATTGTTACCTCGTTACATTGCTGATATAGTTCCCGGACAACCAGCCTACAGCCCTAAATTAGTTGTAAGCGAGATCATGTCAGGTTCTAACGCTTCAGCATGGGCAGCAGATTGGTTTGAGATCCATAACTATGGTGATACAGTGGTTGACCTAACAGGTTTCTCTTGGGATGATGAAAGTGGTATTTCAGGTACGTCCGTGTTCCCAGCGATGTCTATCGCAGCAGGTGAGGCGATCGTAGTTTGGAATGACGTCGCAGCAAATGAAGATAGTTTGTTGGTTTCTTGGAAGTTGACTGCTGGTTCAGTTCAAGTAATTTCTACAGATGAGTTGAATGGGTCATTCCCGTCATTGAGCCAGAACGGCGACGGTGTTTATCTATTTGACGCCTCAGGAACTGACTTAACTAATAGTCTTTACTTATCCGCTACGGCAGGATATACCGTTGAGTTTGATACAACAGGTATGGCGACAGGTGTTGCTGTAGATGGTGTAAACGGGGCTTATACTTCTTCGTTAGGTGATGTAGGTTCTCCAGGGAACTTAGCTCCTAATCAAAATGTAGGTGAGCTTGGTTTGATGGGTCGTATCTACCCTAACCCAACTACAGGTAGCTTCCATATTGAAATGAAGCAAGTAGATCGTTATGCTGTAGAGGTAATGGATATTCGCGGAGTAGTACTTACTACAGTTTCAGTTGAAGGTTCTGTTATTCCAGTTGAATTAAATGCAAGTGCAGGAATGTATTTGGTACGTGTGACTTCTGCGAAAGGCACCGTAACTCAGCGCATACAGTTGCTCTAAGAAATTAGAACAACTCGCTAAATTTAAAAGCCGCGATCCGAAAGGATCGCGGCTTTTTTTAATGCAAAATTTTGCACTTCACGGCAAACTTAAAAAGTAAGAGGGTGCTTATCCTAGAATGCGTTGGTAGTTCTCAGCGATTGTGTCCTCAGAGAACTGAATGCAAGCAAGCTTGTAGTTGATTAGACGTTCAGCATCCTTTAGAGGTGTTCCTAGCGCTTCGACACTCATGTCATCCCAAGTATAAAAGAGGTATCCCTGCTCCTGTAAGAATGGGAGTAAGACACTCTCAGGATGAAGAAAAATCTTAGTACCTGACATCAATGCGATAAATAGTGTATTGCCGGCTTCCTGTCTTCGATGACCAAAAACAGCGATGCCTGAAGTACAAATTAACTCGAAGTAGGCGGTGCGATCTAGATAGGTCAATATCGGAACGAAATATGGGCCAAGTGCTTTTTCACCATAGGCTAGGGTCGCTTCGATATGAGAAGTATCCCCATAACTTAGCGGCGTTTTCACCATTTGTTCTACTCCTAAATCACGAAGTTTTCCAAGTAAATGTTTATGGTTTCCACTTTGCGAACCGCTGTGGTTAAGAAGTATGGTTTTTGATTGATAGTCCGGGTTATTCCCTACCCACGTTTTTACTAATTCAATATCTGCAGGATTGAAAGCGCCATACTGGAACTTCAGCATCTTACCCTTAAAGCCATAGTTGTCTACCAAGAGTTGATAATCACCAGGGCTCCAGAAGCACCAATAATCAATAGTATTTTTTACAAATGGCGCATAGTGGCGATGATAAGCACGTAGCTTTAAGAAGCGTAAAACTCGATCGCGTAGGCTCTTTCCTTTTATACGAGTAAGTAGTCCTTGCGGCTGATCAGCTTTTTCATAGAGCTGAAATCCTTTAAAGGCTTGTAAAAGTTCGTATAAATCGTTTCCATAGAAGAGCCAGTAAACGGGTGCTTTATTTACGTTTTTAACCCAATTAATCTTTTGAAAGGTTACCAAGTGGATGTAAATGCGGTCTATAGAAACTTCGTGCTCTTCCTGATAAGATTCCCACTGCGAAGCATGAATTACATTATCCTTTCCGTTGACAAATTTGTAAGGCGGTTTAGGGCCAAAAACCAGATACAAATGTCCATGAACAATACCCTGTGCACGCTCCATAAAGGGTGGCAAAAACTTCTCGTCATTGATCAGGTGTACATACATGGGCTAAGCGGAATAACCGAATTTCTCCAGGGTATCTTTGGAAAGATTCCAAAGTAAATTTTGAGCGTCCATATCTAATGTATTCCTAAATGCTCCGGCTCTTTTGGGATCTACAGGTTCTAGTGTCTTCTTTTTCCAACCGATAGTTTCTGCTGGTTCATCATTCAGTAGATAATAGGTCGCCATTTGAGGATGATACTGCAACCCTAAAAAGGCACAAACTTTCCCCAATTCCGCCTCCGGTGCACGAAGCAAGTCTTCATAGCGAACTACAAAATGATTTTTATCAGAAAGAAATGCAGTTGTTTTTTCGTTATTAGCGCACCAATTTTTTGAAATTTCTTCCAAAGAAGAACTTAATTTGGGAGCGTATTTACCTTGGTGGGCCTTTTCTTTTAATGCCAAATAAGAACAGGCTACATCGCGAACATCACGCACTAAATGTAGGTACTTGGCGTGGGGCATAGCTGCGTGAATCTCATCAAGAAAATCTAAGTAATAGTTGTTCTTGTCAATAAGTGCAGATGCCTCACTTCTATGTCCTTTATGACTATGATAAGCTTGAAATACTGCCTCGCAGAGAAGTTGGTAAGAAGGTTCTATGATGCGGTCAAATGCGTGGACCAATTGATTTATATCCAGACCCCATGTTTCCATTTTCTTGCTTTCGAGGACTGCTTTTGCAAAAGCTTTTCGCTGGTCGGAATCTTTGAAATCCGCCGCCTTAAATAGATCGTGGTTCCATTGTATAAAGCCACATTCAGGAGGCGCCACCATCTCAGGATGGGCGTTAAGCATTAATCTAAACAAGGACGTCCCACTCCTGGGGTTGCCTAAAATGTAGCAAAAACTCATAATCTTAAAGGTACAAATCCCATCCACCTAAGATAAGGCCAGTAGGGGAGTTATTAGTGGTCATCTCTAGTCGTTGTTTTCTGTAGCAATCCAACCTTTGCTTGCTTGTATAGCTTGGTTCCAATTTTTACGTAGTAAGAGGAAATCATGATCCTGTGGACTGAATGTCCTGTCTATATCTATGAGTTCTTTAAGCTGCTCTAGATTGTCCCATATACCGATCCCAAGTCCAGCCAGTAGCGCCGCGCCCAGTGCTGTACTTTCTGTCTCGGCAGGACGAACCACATCACATTTCAGTAGATTAGATTGGAGCTGCATCATGGTATCATTTGCGCTAGCACCGCCATCTACTTTGATTGATTTCAATGCTTCACCAAGGTCTTTTTCCATTGCTTCTAAGACATCACATGTGCTTAGAGCAATTGCTTCCAAGGCTGCATAAGCGATGTGGCTGTCGTTCGTTCCCCGAGTAATACCCATGATGGATCCACGTGCGAAACCATCCCAATGTGGCGCACCCAGACCCGTTAACGCAGGAACAATAGTGACGCCGCCGCTGTGCGACTCTCGCAAAGCAAGTGATTCAATTTCGCTACTGTTTTTTATGATCCTCAATCCATCTCGTAGCCATTGCACCAGTGCGCCAGCGACGTAGACGGATCCTTCTATGGCATAGGTGAGTTCACCATTCAATTGCCAGGCGACTGTACTTAGGAGCTGGTTGGAGCTTCTAACAATTTGTTTCCCGGTATTCGCAACGGCAAAGCAACCTGTACCGTAGGTGTTTTTAGCTTCACCAGTTTCGAAGCATAATTGGCCAAAGAGGGCGCTTTGTTGGTCTCCAGCAATTCCGGTTATAGGAATTTCGGCACCAAATACTTTCTCAGCAGTAACAGCTAAATATCCGCTGCTATCAACGACTTTAGGAAGCACGCTCATTGGAACCTCAAAAAGGGCGCAAAGATCTTGGTCCCAACATCCATTGGAAATATCATAGAGCATCGTTCGGCTGGCATTGGAGGCGTCTGTAAGATGAGAGTTTCCAGCAGTGAGGTTCCAAATGATCCAGGTATCGACTGTCCCAAAACGTAGCTCTCCACGATCTGCACGCTCGCGTGCGCCATCCACATTATTGAGAATCCAACGAATTTTACTGGCGCTGAAATAAGCATCAGGTATAAGTCCTGTTTTTTCTATGATCATTGATGCGTGCTCTCCGTTGCGTATGTCATTGCAAAAATCGGCAGTGCGTCGGTCTTGCCATACGATGGCGTTGTACAGTGGCTTTCCGGTTACGGCGTCCCATATTAGGGTAGTCTCACGCTGATTGGTGATTCCTATCGCACTGATGTCTTGCGGTTTTACTTTCCCCGCCTTTAATGCTTCTTTGATCGCCGCTAGCTGGGAGTCCCAAATTTCCATAGGATTGTGCTCCACCCAGGACGGATTAGGATAGTGTTGCTTAAACTCGAACTGACCTAAACCTATTTTTTTAGTGTCAACATCAAATACGATTGCGCGAGAAGATGTAGTGCCTGCGTCTACGGCCAAGATATATGGTTTCATAAGAGTGTGTTGCGTATGCCAAGCAAAATAAGGAGAATGTTGTGGAGATGGAATTATTAGCTGATGCTTTTGCTATATTTCCGATCAATTCAATCAAACACAAAACCATGAGTGCACTTTGGGCAGAATTTATAGGGACACTTCTTCTATTATTGATCGGTAATGGGGTTGTCGCTAATGTGGTCTTGAAAGGAACGAAAGCCCAGGGAGATCCTGGATCCTGGATAATGATTACGACCGCGTGGGGATTAGCTGTTTTTGTTGGCGTGGTTGTAGCCGGTCCGTATAGCGGTGCGCATTTAAATCCGGTGATTAGTTTAGGATTTTGGTTAGACGGATCGCTTTCTACAGATCTATTACTGCCTTACATGGGTGCCCAGTTGGCGGGTGCGGCAGTTGGAACTACGATCAATTACATATTTCATAAACCACACTATGACCTGACTACCGACGGAGCTTCCATTCGAGGTTCTTTCTGTACATCTCCTTCGATACCTCATACCTGGAGTAATCTATTCAGCGAGCTCGTGGGTGCATTTGTATTGATGTTTGTCGTCTTTTACATTACGGAAGGTAATATCGCTTACGAGGATAACGATGTCCCAGTGGGCTTAGGGTCTGTCGGTGCTTTACCGGTCGCATTCTTAGTGTGGGTTATAGGCTTGGGACTTGGAGGAACTACAGGGTATGCAATTAACCCTGCCAGAGATCTAGGTCCACGTATCATGCACCAGTTTTTACCTATCAAGAATAAAATTGATTCGGGGTGGCACTATGCATGGATTCCTATCGTTGGACCCTTGTCAGGAGGCGCTTTGGCGTACTTTGCAAAAGAATTTTTATTGACTACGGTATAAATGAGCGTTTTTCAACGTCAAATCATCAAAGGATCACTTTCTAATTTTGCGGGAATAGGCCTTGGCGTGTTAAATAATATCTGGATTTTTCCATTGGCTTTTTCATTGGAAGAATTAGGGATTTATCGCTGGGTAGAGCGCACAGCAGTTTTGATAGCAGCCATAGCTCTTTTTGGATTGCACCGCATGTATGTCCGCTTTCAAAGCCGTTTTTCGGAGGGCCAAGCAAGTCAATTCTTGTCTAATACGGTGTTTTTAGTGGCATGCCTCGCTATCGTTTCAGGTGTTTTATTTACGGCATTGGCACCCTGGTTAGCTACGCTCCTAGAGGTTAATTTCCAAGGTTCCCAATTACGCGCCTTAGGCGCAGTGGTTGCCGGGAGTATGACGTATACTTTAGGACTTTCCGTTGCTTCTAGCGCCAAAAGAATTTCGGTCCCTTTTTTCTTTAAAAATGTTGGAATTAGATTGAGCTTACTTATTGGTGCTTGGATGGTAAGTCAAGGAAATGCAACCTTCGGATTTTGGATGCAACTCCTCGCTTATACTCACTTAGCAGTAGGAATTGTAGTACTTATATACGCTCTTAAGCTCAAAGG
>OJHK01000295.1_pt1 | contig 35872 bp, 31 predicted proteins | sample 1595161 | NCBI WGS metagenome assembly OJHK01 (sample SAMN05416842, study PRJEB24817) | seawater metagenome | isolation source: Sea water | place: Canada:Atlantic | collected 2013-07 | reverse complement strand
CGAGATGTAGAGAGGTCTCGTGGGCTCGGAGATGTGTATAAGAGACAGGGGTAGTCTTGCATAAAACGGGTAGCGATTGTTCCTCCCATCGAATGCGCTAATAGATAGGGTTTTTCTGACGATAGTGGTGTGACTATCTTTTCGATGAAATAGTGTAAGTCATCTACGTAGTCTTGAAATCTAGCAACGTAACCTTTATCGACATTTAGAAGCATTCGTCCTGATAGCCCCTGACCTCGATGATCTATGATGAAAATACTATACCCTTGGCTGTATAAATCAAACGATAGTTCTTGGTACTTCAAGTAGCTTTCACAGCGTCCTGGTACAATAACTATTGCAGGGCATTCTGCTTGCTCTTGAATAAACTGCGCATAGTGTATGTTTATTCCATCAATTCCAGAGAATAAGTCAAAGAGGCCTTTTTGCCAGAAGAAAGAGATTTCATCAGGCAGTTTATCACCTAGATTACTTGCTGAATTAAACATGGGTTGTATGCTCAAAATATACCTATATGCTGATACGCGGTTGTAGTTTCATAAGGAAATATACAGCTAAAATATCGAGATGGAGGATTATTTTAGTTGTCTTGACTACTAGGCATGTAAGCTGAAAGAAAATATTTTAGACATTTTACTTTCAACCTTACGGTTGTTTATCGTAGCAGGGCTAAATCGCCATTTACGAATAGCTGAGCGAATAGCTGACTTGAAATAAATAAGCTTACTTTGTTGGGAGAAGTTAATGTCTTTTACCTTACCATCACGATCTATTGTGAAGTCTACTTTGACCTCCATTTCTAGGCCGCGGCGTTTCGCAAGATTTGGATAGATAGGATTAATAGAATTTAATAATTTTGCTTCAAATGAGGTTGGTGCCTGCATTGCTTCTTTTTTCGATGATTCTATTTTAATTGCCTCGGGTATAAGGTTTTTATCTGTACTAACAGCACTTGAGGCTTGGTATAACTTATTTTGTTCAGCCAATTTGTTAACTTCTTGCTTATATGAAAATTGGCGATAAGTATCTTTTTTGCTACTTAAGGTTTTATCATTTACACGGGATAATTGTTGATCACCTTCTTGAGATGTATAAGCAATGGCTGTTTGTGCCTGCAACTTGTCAATAGCCGTCGTGGTTAAGGTTATTTGAGCCAGTGATTTCGTTTTTGCAAGCTGCTGAACCTTAGTTGAAGAGGAGGAACTATTTTTTGATTTCAACACATCAGCTTTTGTTGACCTAAGTTGAGTAATTGCAGTGCTATTCTTCTGTACGGATCCTTCTACCTTAGCTAATACTTCATTGTTAGCCTTTAAGTTAGTAAACTGATTATACTTATCTGCTACTTCTGTATTGATGGTATTTTGATAATCACTGATAGCTATAGGTTCAACAATTGCAGTTGTTAATCCTGCTTCATTGCTTAAAGGTAAAATTGAAATACCCTGATTTTGCTCTGTTTTTATCACTGAAGAATTACGAAGTAACTCTTTACTGGTGAGCAGTTGCTGAGCAATAGAGCCACTTGTTAGTGTTTTGATTTCATTAACGTTAATTGTAGAACTTGTTTTACCAGCAAAATTACTGCTAATAATTTTTTGTTCTTGCCAAGGAAATTGGCTGTTTAGTTGTTGAGCAAAAGGCATAGTCAATAATTGATTTACGCTCAATAACGCTAGTGCTAAAAGCAGACTTACTGCTGCTAACCACTTACTGGTGTTATTTGTTGGTGCACAATGATGATCAACAAGGCGAAGCACTCTCTCTTTCAAATCACCACCGGAAGCTGCCATTGCCATAGTTGGAATAGTATGAAAGTGATTTTTAGCACATAAAGAGGCGGTATCAGTTAGAGTATGTGCGTAAGCTATAGCATCACCGCAATGTTGAACCGCAATATCATCACTACAATACTCACGCTCATTCCGCATTTGCTTACCAATCCAATGAACACCAGGGTGGAAGAAAAACAGTAATTCTATCAGTGTTTGTAAAAAGTTAACTAAATAATCGTGGCGGCGAATATGCGCCAGTTCGTGCAAAATTAGCATTTCAAGTTGAGCCGAATTTAAACCGGTTACCATGCTAGCTGGTAGTAACACCACTGGCTTTAACCATCCTATTGCCATAGGTACTTCAGCTTTGAGTGAAATAAGTAATTTTGGCGTTTTAGTTAACTTTATTTGTTTGGCCAACTCCTCAAAGCGTGTAGATAAAGCTAAAGAGGGAGATATGCTAGAATGCAGTGGCAAATTATTTACGTTACGAATTTCAATGAGTAGCTTGCTAGCCAGGATAACAATGGTAGCTAGCCATAGTAATGATATATAAGGCAATGAATAAGCTAAAATTGAAGGTAATAATTCCTGATAAGTTAACAGGGCATTTTGCTGAGTTAATTCGTTGACTAAACTCGTTAGCGGAATAGGACCAAGGTAACTATTTATGCCAGCATTGGTATCAGGGTAAACCATGGTAAAGGTGAGCACAGCAAGCAGTGCATTTGATAACATTGCTAATGTTGCTAGTGTGTAACGCAGTTTTGATTTGTTTTTTTCAATTATAGATAGCAAGGACTTTAAAATAAACGCCACCAATAAACCTTGCCATAAAAAATGCACTAAGGTTAGCGATAGGCTATATAAAAAAGGGCTGTTAAATAATTGTTCAAGCATAGTTAAAGTTTAATTATCTTACTTTTCTAGGGAGTTTAATAACTGGCGAATATCATTAATTTCTTTTTCACTAGTTGAATCATCAATTGCGCGCATTACTAATTTAGAGGTAGATCCTCCAAATGCTTTACTAATTAAATCTTTAATAAGCGATGATTGAGTTTGTGTTTCGCTATTAGCTGCGGCATAGACATGAGCGCGATTACTCTCATCACGTATAACGAGCGATTTTTCATGCATTATTTGAAGTATCTTTAATACAGTAGTGTAGCCTGTTTTTTGTGTTTGGCTAACGACATCGTGAACTTGTCTTACAGTCGCAGGACCCATCTTCCAAAGCACATTAAGTAAAGTTAACTCTGCCTGTGTAGGTTTTACTGTAGGATTTTCTTGCGCCATGTACTTGTCCCTTATTTTGTAATTTTAATTATATAGTTATTGAATATAAGCATAGAGAATATACGAATAAGATCGTATTTACTCTAAGCTTATATTGAGTACACTAAATGAGCAACCGTTTTGTTTAATGACTGTTCATCGCTAATTAAGTCTCAGTCTTATCTAGCGATGCATAAACGTCACCCAGTCGAGTCACTGTACCTGGACCTGCGTCAGGTGCAAAATCATCAAGCATTCTAGGCGCAAAAGTGCTAACAACGGTTGAGCCTAATTTAAAGCGGCCCATCTCATCACCCTTGTTAAATGTAATTGCATCAGTCCCATCTTTAGGGTACTGCCATCTAAATATGTCTTTCCCAGCGGGAGGGGTGATTGTACCTGCCCAAGTCGTTTCTATACTGGCAACAATCGTTGCACCCACTAATACCATGGCTAGTTCGCCTTTTTCAGTATCAAAAATGGCGACTACGCGTTCATTTCTAGCAAACAAATCAGGTACATTTCGAGCGGTTAAAGGATTAACCGAAAATAGCTCTCCGGGTACATAAATCATTTCACGTAAAGTTGCTGCCATTGGCATGTGAATACGGTGATAATCTTTAGGTGCTAAATAGATACAAGAAAACTTACCGCCCTGAAAAGGCGCTGCTGTTTTTTCGTCACCACCGAGCAAAGAAGTGACGCTATAGTTGAATCCTTTTGCTTGAATAAGTTGACCGTCAACGATATCACCTTGTTGACTGATTGCACCATCAACGGGGTAACAGATGGTACTGTCATCACTATCAATGACCCGAGCACCTTCTTCTAATTCACGAGTGAAAAAGTTATTGAAGGTGTCAAAGTCACTGGCATTTTTAAGCTTAGCTTCATTCATATTAATGCCATAAGCCTTAATAAACATGCTGATAAGCTTAGTGGTTAACCAACCCATTTTTGCCGCGGCTAACTTTCCAACTAAACGTGAAATAGCATGTTTAGGCATAATGTACTGGAAAGTAATTTTAATTTTATCGCTAAGACTGTTTTTTGAAGACACTCATTTTTCCTTAATTATTAAAGCGTGAGGTTAATTTATTATCATTGAGGCTGGCTAATATACGTTGAAAGCTTGCTAAGCGAGCTGGATTAATCTGTTCATTTTTCCCTGCGGCTATTAGTGCACAACCAGGGTCTGTTTGGTGTTTACAATCTCTAAATTTGCATAAACCAAGAAAGTCTGAGAATTCTATAAAACCATGACAAACTTGTTCTGGCGTTAAATGCCATAAACCAAACTCACGAATACCAGGGGAGTCAATTAAATCACCACCTTCATTGAAATGGTATAAGCGCGCGACAGTTGTGGTGTGTTGACCTAATCCAGAGTTTTCCGATACTTCTTTTGTTAATAACCCTAAATCTGGCATGAGTGCATTAACTAATGTTGACTTTCCAACACCTGATTGACCAACAAAAATGCTGGTATGTTGAGCAAGTTGGATTTTTAGTTCGCTAATGCCATCTCGTGATTTACTACTAGCGTAAAGTACCTGGTAGCCAATCTCTTTGTAAATTTTTAACTGTTTGGCGATGTTCTCTTGTTCATCAGCGCTAATACTGTCTAATAAATCAGTTTTATTCAGCACAATAACCGGAGTAATCCCCGTTTGCTCTGCAGCCACTAAATAGCGGTCAATAATATCGCTATTAAAAACAGGTAACACTGAGGAGACAATAAGAATTTGACTGATATTAGCGGCAATTGGCTTAACACCGTCATAAACATCGGGACGACTTAGTACAGAATTACGGTCATGTACTGCTTCTATTATACCCGTGATGCTATGTTGGGTTTCTTTGCCAAGGCGCCATAATACTTTATCGCCACAGACTAATGAGGCAATAGAACGGCGTAAATTACAGCGAAATATTTCACCAGATTCATTTTCAACATCTGCATGCTGGCCAAACCGACTAATAATAACGCCATCTTCAGGCGCTGCTAAGTCGTCATCATTCCATTGCACCTTATCTTTACTTTTAGTAGTTTTACCTTGCAATTTTTTATCATGATTGGCTTTAATGCGCCTTTGCTGACCTTTTGTCAGTTTTTTTACCTTAGACAAGTGACTTATTCATACGATTTAATTTGATCCAACATTTAATTTGACCCGACTTGGTTCTGGCGTATTATACTAACAATTATATACGAATGCTTGTGCATTTTTTTGAGGGAAGTTTATGGCGGGTAACGACAGTAATTTAATTTGGCTTGATTTGGAAATGACAGGGCTCGAACCTGTAGAAGATGTTATTTTAGAGATCGCTATTATTATCACCGATAGCCAGTTAAATATCTTAGCCCAAGGGCCTGTATTTGCCATTAGTCAAACTGATGACGTGTTAGATAATATGAATCCTTGGTGTATCGAGCATCATGGAAGTTCAGGATTAACCCAACGTTGTCGCGACAGTGAAGTGGGTTTGGCTCAAGCAACAGAGCAGAGCTTAGCTTTTGTTCAAGAGTGGGTACCTCAAGGAAAGTCACCTATGTGTGGCAATAGTATTGGTCAAGATAGACGATTTATTAATAAATATATGCCTGATTTTGAAGACCACTTTCATTACCGAAATCTTGATGTTAGTACGATAAAAGAGTTGGCGAGACGCTGGAAACCAGAAGTATTAGAGTCGGTTGTTAAAACAGGTGCTCACTTAGCCTTAGATGATATCAAGGAATCAATTGCTGAATTAAAAGTATATAGAGAGCTTTTTTTCAAGTTATAACGTTACTACTAAAACCCTATTTTAGGCATGATAATATTTTAATTATTATCATGCTCCTTCCTATTTTGAGTAATTCTAATGAAAAATGTAGCCACTTACCTAGTGTTTATACTGATTAATCTCTGCCTGATAAACTACAGCTATGCTGCCAGCCCAACAAAAGACACTATCAGTACGGATCAACAACTAGCCACTATCATTCAAACTCATGAAACCTTCTATTTAGAGTCAAGCCCGTTTAATCAACCAGAATTTTCAGGTAATAACGCTAAACTACCTGATTTATCAGCGGCATTTTTACTTGAACAATATCAAAAAGGCTTGGCTATTTATCAGCAGTTGATCGCATTAGATAATGAAAAGCTGACGCAAGAAAATCAAATAAACTATTCTGTACTCACCTATAGCTTAAAAAACCAATTAGATAGTTACCTTAACAAAGAACATTATATGCCGCTTACTGCGGAGTCGGGCTTTCATGTATGGATTACGAGTATTTCTAAGCAAGTAGATTTTAAAAGCTTAACGGATTATCAAGATTATTTAGCGCGTTTATCTTTATTGCCAACTTACTTTGCCCAGCAAACGTATTGGATGAAGAAAGGATTAAAAAGTGGTATCAGCCAACCGAAAGTGGTTCTTAAAGGATTTGAGCAATCTATTGCGGCTTATATAAAAGAGGATGTTACTGAAAGTTCGTACTATCAACCATTTAGTAACATGTCAGGGTTTATTACGTCGAGTCAGAAGAAAGACTTACGCCAACAAGCTAAGCAGGTATTAAGCGCTAAAGTGATGCCTGCATATAAGGCTTATTTTGATTTTATGGTTAATGAATATCAGCCAAATGCTCGCGATAATATTGCAGCTAGCTCCTTAGTCAACGGCAAGGAGTATTATCAAAACAGGCTGGAACATTATACCACCTTACCTATGACTGCAATGCAAGTACATCAGCAGGGGTTGGCTGAAGTTAAGCGTATTAGAGCTGAAATGGACGCCATCATTGAGCAGGTAAACTTTGATGGCAGCTTCAGTGAATTTGTGCAATTTTTACGTACAGACCAACAATTTTATGCCTCCACACCAACGGAGTTATTAAAAGAAGCGTCTTTTATTGCTAAAAAAATGGATGCTAAGTTACCTTCGCTATTTAAAACGTTACCAAGAACGCCGTATGGAGTGATGGCCGTACCTGCCAATATTGCGCCTAAATACACTACTGGACGGTATGCGGGTTCATCAAGAGATGACCAGCCAGGAAATTATTGGGTCAATACTTATAGACTAGATCGACGACCACTTTATGTCTTAACGGCATTAACTTTACATGAAGCCGTGCCAGGACATCACCTGCAGATATCACTGGCAAAAGAAATGAAAGAGGTAGCTAAATTTAGAAATAGAACTTACATTTCAGCTTTTGGTGAAGGCTGGGGCTTATACTCTGAATATCTAGGGATAGAAGCCGGTATGTATGAAGATCCTTATCACAACTTTGGCCGTTTGACCTATGAAATGTGGCGCGCCTGTCGCTTAGTTGTTGATACTGGAATGCATACGCAAGGATGGAGCCGAGAGAAAGCAATGGACTTTTTAGCTAGTAACACGGCATTGTCTCTGCACAATGTAAAGACAGAGATAGACCGATACATCTCATGGCCAGGCCAAGCTTTATCTTACAAAATCGGTGAATTAACCATTAAACGTTTACGTAAGGAAGCAGAACAAACATTAGGTGAAGATTTCGATTTACGAGAGTTTCATGATCAATTGCTTAAGCATGGCTCAATGCCATTATCTATGCTGGATAAAATCATAACGCAGTATATAAACAACAAAAGTAATAGTCTGAAAAAATCATAAAATTAACTCTCTGAACTATAACGTTAGTTTAGTATGAGCTTAGCACTGAGAGCTTGGTGTTAGGCTCTGATGCTCACAGTGTTAATTCTGACTGGGCGTTCAATAAATTAGTCCGATGGGAATTACTTTCAACGCAGGCATACAAGCACTATCTTTGTTAGCAATTTTTTAAATAATCTGAACTCGGTTTAAGAAGTTTTTAACTAATTGAAATGTATGGATTAAATATTTAAATGTGTCTCTAGCTAGATAGTTTTGCTTAATTCAAGGCAAATTGACGCGTCAATAGCGAGTCTATTGCAAGTGAATTTAACGCAGAAGTCAGTAAAAGTAGTTGCTAGAGAATAATTTATTAAGCCGAGTTCAGGTTAAATAGTGCTAAATAGATTACAGATAAAGAATAGAATTTGATAGGTTGAGAAATACAGGGAAAGGGGCCACGCAAAGAAACCGGAAGAAACAGATAGTGAATTATCAAATTAAGATAAGCCCCCACTATATCAAAAATTGCAGTCCCGCTATCATAGGTTTCCCTTTAGACCGGTAACTTTGCGTCTCTAACTTTCATTAGATTTGCCCTTATCAAGCTTTGTAGCTCAACGCCGTTATTATAGGATGAATACAGTAAATGTAAACAGAAAAGGCTACTTTTGTTTACCTTTATGGGGTAAAAAGAGTAATGAGTAATATTGGATAATCTCCAATGTTTGATTTTTCAATTACTAACGGTATAGATATGACGTTAAAGCGGTTTTTTCTGTTTATTGTATTTACTTTCAAAGTACAGTTACTTTCATTTTGTTTAGCAAATATTGCACTTGCCCAACCTGCGTCTGAGCAAGCCGTATTAAGCAATCAAGTACAGCAGTTATCACAAGTGAATGACGAAGCTATTGATTTTGATACGGTGAGTACCCTGTCAGAAAAAATTATTAACAGTCACAGTGATTACTCAAATGATATTCTTGCCAAAGTTTATTTACTCTCTGCAAGAGTGGCTAGTAATCAAGGAAACATAAATAAAGTTTTTGAGTTTGCTCAGAAGGGCTTAAAAGCGAATAGTCTAGATAAAAAAATTAAAATGGCGCTGCTCTTCAAATTAGCAGATGTCTATGTTGCCAAAAAAGAATATAAACAATTGTTAGAGGTGACTCAAGAAGCTGTTAGGAATAGTGAATATAGCCCTAGTGTCAAATATCGATTACTCTCGTTAAGTTACCGAAGTGTTGCGTTTTCAATGTTAGGAAAGCATCAAGAGGCTTTAGTTGACTTACAACAAGTGGAATTGAGAATCGGTAAAAGTGATCTAACAGAGCATATAGAATTACTTACTACTTTAGCATTGGCTTATCACCACCTAGGTGATTATCAAACGTCACTTACGATGCAGTTGAAAATTTTAAAATTAAGATTTGAAATGGATCAAAAAAAGAACATTGCTCAAACTTACTTATATCTAGGGTATGCTTATTTTTATTTACAGCGTTATGATGATGCCTATAATGCTTTTTGGGAATCTAAGAAGTCTGCCTTGAATAATGGTGCACTGATTAATGTCGCCCATGCGGAAAAGTTATTAGGTATTGTGTTAATTTCACAGAAACAGTTTAGTGCGGCTTTTGAGCCTTTAGAGCGAGCAATTGAAGTTTATTATCAACATCATATGCGTTCAGAGCGGATAGAAACGTCAGTTGCTCTGGTAAAAGCTACGCTAGGTGTTAATCAAACTACTCAGGGGTATGCGTTATTAACTGAAATAGTGCAGTTACTTGATGGCAAGGACATCTCGTTAGAGTATACCGGTTTTTATCGAATGGTTGCTGAAATGCATGCTTCACTAAGGGATTATCAACTAGCCTATCGCTGGCGAGAAAAATACAGTCAAGTATTACTCTATAAGCTGAATAATAAAAAGAAATCCTTCAGTATAGTGCAAGGCTTATCTCACTTAGCTGTAGGTAAAACAGCTAAGATTGAACCTGTTGAAGAATCAAAAAGACTGGCTGTTAAATTAGCCGAAAACAGTGAGCTATCGAGCAGCTTTACCGGAAAGTATCAAAAACAACGCGCAATTATTATCATTTTATCGGCAGTAGCCTGCATCTTGGTGCTTATCTTATTTGGTACGTTCTGGAAATTAAGACTAAAAAAAGTGAATTTAGCATACGATGAAATTGAAAAGCCGAGCTATGCCATGGCGACTCCTTTGCAAACAAAGTTTAACTATCAACTGGTCTTTAAAAAGGCAAGAAAATTTCAATATCCGCTGAGTGTTGGTTATCTTGTGGTTGAAAATTGGCAGGAGCTTATTTTTCATTTCAATAGAAAAAGTATTGATGAAGTCACTAAAGATTTAGCTAGTGTGATCAACGAACACATTAAAGATTTTGACTATGTGGGTTTGTTAAATGAAGGCGAGTATTTACTGCTTTTTGAGCACCAAAGCAGCGAAGAGGCGAATGAAAAGCTCGATAAATTAATTCAAGCGATAAATACCAGATCTTTTGCAACCTTAGGCGACTTTTCTATCGCAATGAAATATTCAGTGAATATGGCTGATTTTAAAGATATTGATCCGTATCTATTTTTGGCACGCATTGCAGAATCTGTTAATATTGCGCAAGTTAACCCTTCTAAGGCGCCTTGATGTTTTTTGTTTCAGTTATCACTCTTGTTTTTGTATTAACTAGTATTTACTTCTTTTTTCGTGCAGAAAAGTTGCAAAGAAAGCTAATAACTCAACAACGTGAGAGTTCGTCTACCCGTAAAGAAAATAAGATGTTAGTTGAGACGATGACACTTGTTGCTACGCGAGAGCAAGAATTTGCCAAAGAAAGATTAAAACGTTTAAAAATGTATGCTAAATCGAATGACCATGAACAACTGTTAATACATGCGGAATTAATTAGTCCATTAATTAATAATTACAGTATTATCTTTCAAGAGTGCTTAAAAGGAAAAGGACGACTGAAGGCTATTAGTCAGAAGTGCTTTGAAAATCAAGACGCATCAGCGTATAAAAAATTCGTTGCCATGCTGGTTACCAGTAATAAAGAGTTAAAGCGTTATTGGTCTAGTGATAATTTGAATGGCTTTCTTTTTTTAGTTGATGCCTTATTAACCTATGAAGAACAGCACGAACAGGTGTCCACTAATGGCCCGAAAAATACGTGTCTCTCCTAAAATAACCTTTTAATAATTTAGTATTTCTGTACAAAAGCTTATTATTTTATTAGGGTAACAAGTTGCCTTGATATAATCTCCTAGGATAGGTGATTAAATATGAATCGTTCAAACGCCAAGTACTTAACATTACTTATCATTGTAATTTTGATTGCGGCTCTCTCTGCATTTTTTGCGCAATTATATAGCGATAAACTTCCGATAAACTTTATTGCAATCGTTAGTTATATTATTGCTGTTGTCATCACTTCTTTCTTAGCTTTATTTTGCATCGATAAAATTTTTTCCAAAACCTCAGAGTATAATAATAGTGACGCTATTAGTGTTGATGAGCTATTTTCTTATACTCATGACCCTACAACAAACTTGCCAACAGCGCAGCAAGCCCAAAGAGCGTTTGAAGCAGCTATCAAAGCTGATACCGGACAACGTTATGGCGCTGTTGTTTTTAAGCCTATTAACTTTCAGCAAGTTAATAGTTTACTGGGTTATCATAATTCTGATTTGTTACTATTACAGCTTGCATACTGTTTACAGCAACGAATAGCTGAGAATACTAGCTTATTAAGTTTTGGGCTTAACCCTCAACCAGTGCGAATTTCCCGTTTACAAAGCTTACAGTTTCTGGTCATTTATAATCTAACAGATAGTCGTTTCGATGATAAAAGTATGCTTAATGAAGTGTGTCACCAACTCGCTGATGCAGTACCAGATGCTATGAGTTTTAAAAGTTTTTCTTTAAATTTTGAACTTGCTTTTGGTATTGCCATTTCAGGAGAGAATGGTAATGCTTTTAATGAACTTACCGCTCATGCGGGTGATGCTTTACTTAAGGGCATAGAGAAACAACGACAAATTAACTATTTTGATAACAGCAGCATTTCATTTAACCAAGTCCAGCTTGCACGGATGGAAGCACTTCGTGGGGATATTCAAGAAGAAAAGTTATTTTGCTATTTAAAGCCGCAAGTAAATGTCAATAATCAGCAAATAGTGGGCTTCCAATTAAAGGTTCATTGGTATGAAAATAACGTAATTAAACCGTTGGAATTATATGAATTTTCCGATCTTGCTGAGCATAGTGGTGAATTGTATTTTTTAACAAAATATATGATCAAAACAGCATTTTCAACACTATATACCTTGCATAGAATAGGCGTACACCAAAGTATCTCTGTGACTTTGTCTAATGAAAGCCTCTTTGAAGTGGATTTGGTTGATTATATTGAACAACAATTATCAGAGTATGATATTGCTGGTAAATACTTAATGATTGAGCTCAGTGAAAAAGTAATGCTTAGCGCGAGTCACAGGGTCAAAGTAATTATAGATCAACTGAAATCATTGGATATAAAAATCTCCATCGCAAATTTTTCTGGCAGTTATGAATCGTTACGTTATGTTAGAAAAATGGCAATTCATCAACTTAAAATTAATTGTCAGCAATTAACAAATGATAGTAGTAATCGGGTAGATAAGGCTATCACTAACTCACTTGTTACGTTAACTCGCAGCATGAAAATTCCACTTATAGGGACTGATATTGATAGACATGATGCTTCGGAGGCTTATATCGCCATGGGTGGAGAGTTAATTCAAGGTGATATTATTCACCCAGGCGTAGTACCAGATGAGATAGAAATTTGGTTAGAGAAGTGGTATCTGCAACACCCTGAATCTATTCCGCCTGAAGTTAGACCATCAATCTACTAAGTATGGTATCCAAGGCTAACATTTCATATCAGTCTTGGTTTATTCAAGGTCTAACGCTTCAGGTGATAAAATAATACCAGTATTATCAGCATAGATATGGTCATCAGGTAATAAAGTCACCCCAGCAAAATTAATCGCAATATCTGTTTCTCCAATACTTTGGTCACTTGCGCCAACAGGAATTGCTCCCAATGCTTGTATCCCAATATCTAAGCTATCTAAAGCATCTACATCACGCACACTGCCATAACAAACAATCCCTGCCCAGCCATTGTTAGCTGCGCATTGTGCGATACTTAAATCAATCAGCGCTCGTCTAGTTGAGCCGCCGCCATCAATGACTAATACTTTACCTGTACCATCTATAGCAACGAGTTCATTGATCAATCCCAAATGTTCAAAACACTTTAACGTAACAACTTGGCCGGCAAATGAGCTACGACCACCATAATTACAAAAAATAGGATCAACAACATCAATCAAATCGGCGTAAAAGTCACATAATTCAGAGGTATTATATTGCATGTCAGTTCTCATTCGTCTGAAGATTAGGGGCTATGCCAGTATATATTGTTATGTTAATAAAAAAACCTATTATATATTTAATGGCTAGGACTTGAATTTAAAGGTAAAAGCCTCTTTAATAGCACTCGTGTTTACTGATTTAACCTAAAGTACTTTAGCAAAATAGACGTTCCAGACAGGTATATTAAATAGCCATGACCAAATTTTCTACATGATTGAATATATTACACCACGAACTTTTTTATTTTCGACGCAAACTGTAGTTTTTTCAGTACTAATATTTGTCTTCTATATTTTTTATCGCACTTTTTCGCGAAAATATGTTAAATATTGGCTAATGAGTTTAGGTGCGCTAAATTTCAGTTACCTAATCAAATCTTTTGTACCCTATTCTAGTCGAAATGTTTCAAGTGACTCTTGGCAAGTTTTTGCGGAATTATTACTACAAATTTGCCAGTATTCCTTTTTGATTTTCCTTGTTTTTGGCGTTTATATCGCAAAAAAAAATAAAGAGTTGTCTAAAGAAGCATTAATGATTGGTATTGGTGTTATTGTCATACTCAGTGTTATCTCGACACTCTTTTTTGCTTTTGATCCAAGCCAAGCATTTAATCATTTTTATTTAACAATAAGCCTCCCTAGCTTCATCTTCGGTTGTACTTTTCTATCTTTAGCTTGTTATCTTTTATTTGATAAAAAAAATTACTTCTCAAGCCAAGTTTTAATGTGTTTTTCTGCCATTTTTGGCTTGCGGTTTCTACTGCACTCTTTCATTTCTATCGTTGCTGTAACTGAGCCTTGGTTTCATCAATTAGAGTTATTCCTTTTATATTTCGATGTTGCCGCACATAGTATTCTTGGTTTTACTTTACTTATTTGGATGCAAGGAGCGGAAAGGTTTGCCACCTTGAGTGCTATAAGTAGAGCGCAATATCTTGGTAAGCATGACTCATTAACAGGGGCACTTAATCGTGAACAAGTAATGGCTAAGTTGTCAGATAAAATGCAAGAGCTGACACAAGTGAATAAACGAAATAAAGTGCAAGTAAAACTGGCTATTTTTCTGATAGATATAAAACAGTTTAAATTTATTAATGATACCTATGGTTTAAAAGTCGGGGATTACATCCTGGGGCAAATAGCCAATCGTCTAAATCAAAGTGTATTCATTCCTCAAGCAGTCGGTCGTTTAAGCGGAGACTCCTTTATGTTTGTTATTGAATTTGAACAACCATCACATGTCGATAGAGCAGTGAGTCATATTCATGAACTTATTGAGCGTTGTTTTCGTTATGAGCAACAAGAGATCACAATTCAAGGGAGTGTTGGTTATTGTTTTTATCCCGATGACGCGGATAAGTCAGAAGATTTACTACAAAAGGCCAACCTTGCTTTACACCACGCTGAGACTAATAATATTCCTACGGTTGCTTTTGAAGAAGGCATGCAGGCACAGGGACGACATTTAGTGTTGATGGAGAAACAATTAAGATCGGCAATTGCCAATGATGAATTTATTCTCTATTACCAACCACAATTAAACTTATTTACCAATAAGCTTGAGGGCGTAGAAGCTCTAGTTCGTTGGGAACATCCTGAAAAGGGGTTGCTTTCTCCTGGTGATTTCTTAACAGAACTGGAATCGTTAGGTATGCACAATGAGTTTGATAATTATATTTTAACTAAAGCTTGCCAAGCCAGTGAACGTTGGTTCAAGTTATATCGAAGGCGTGTTGCCATTGCTGTGAATATAACGGCAGTCGAGTTTCAAAACGAACAGCTGGTCACAAATATCCAAATGTTATTGCATAAATATGGTATTCCATCCAAATATATTGAATTAGAAATTACTGAAAATGTTGTAATGACTGATATCACAAGGGCAATGGATAGTATTGTTAAGCTGCAAAGCATGGGCATCAAAGTCTCTATTGATGATTTTGGTACAGGTTATTCCTCGTTAGCATATTTACGCGATTTACCTATAGATAAAATAAAAATAGACCGAAGTTTTATTAATGAAGTCGCCATTAATGATTCGGATCTTACTATTGTTAAGTCCATGGTCGACCTTTCACATGGCTTAGGTAAAAGGGTGTTAGCTGAAGGTGTTGAGACAGTTGAACAACTTAATCTACTACGTCATTTAGGTTGTGATGCTGTACAAGGTTACTTTATTAGTAAACCCCTACCTGAAAGTAAATTAGTTCGATACCTCGAGAAAAAATAATTCAATGTAATTTAATCTTGGAAGTAGCACTAAATACTTGTAAGTCACTAATCCCCATAGAGATGTAGTTACTTATTTCTTGATCTAATGCTCAGTAAAGAAATGAATGATTAAATAATTGAACGATTGAAGAATTTAAAGCTAAAAAAAATCCAACACTTACCGATACAGTTCTATAATAGATGCAGAAAACATTATAAATGTTCATTTTTACTATTTGAACTCTGTATCACCATGCCACCATCGCACTAAACTCCATTGAAAAGACAAAGAGAAATTGGCTCATAATAAGTTAAATTTCCATTAATTCACGTTATATACAATATATGTTAAATTTTTAAGGTTAAATCCTATGCTCATTAAGAACAAATTAATCGCCAATACTGCAATCTTAGTTCTGGCCATGATCCTCATGTTAGTGCTGCTGAACTATGAAAGTTCGGCTCTCCAACATGATATTAATATTGCAAAAAGTATAGGTAATATTAAAGCATCAGTACTTGAGCTAAGGCACGAAGAGAAGGACTTCTCAGCTCAAAAAAAGCTAAAACACTCCGATCAATTTAAAGAACAGATGAAGAACGTTCAGCATCAAATTAACACATTAAAAGATGATTTTGCTGACGTTGGTCTTTCTATGCCTGAATTGACGAGTATGGGCAATATTCTTGTTCAATATCAAGAGCAGTTTATTCACCTTGTTGCGTTACAAAGGAAAATTGGCCTAGATGCTAAATCAGGTTTGTACGGAGAACTTCGAGGAGCGGTTCATAGCGTTGAGACACTTATTGGTAAAAACAACTATCGATTACGTAGTGAAATGTTGCAACTTAGACGAAATGAAAAAGATTTTATGTTACGTCTTGATGAAAAATATGTAGATAAGCTCAATAAAAATGTTAGCAAGTTACTGACTTCCGTTCGGGCAAGTGATTTTTCTTCCGCTAAAAAGCAGGAAGTGAGCAAGCTTATTAAAGCCTATCAAAATGCCTTCTCAAATTTAGTTATATCCCAAAAAGAACTTGGTTATAACGAGAAAATGGGCAGTAGGAATAAAATGCGTAATGTGGTTTATCAAGTCGATAACGAATTGAAAAAATTACTGTTACATAGTGAAGCCGCGGTGAAAGAAGATGTTAAATTTATTAATACTTTGGCTTACAGTCTTTTTACTGTTGTTCTAGTCGTAGCCCTAGTGAGTGCGTGGTTAATCGGCAAGAGCATTTTGAATCGAATTAGCAGCTTACAAAGTAGTATGAATAGTATTGCCCAGAGTAACGATTTAACCATTGAAGTCGATGTAAGTGGTGGGGATGAATTGTCTGAAATGGCGACAGTATTTAACCATATGTTAACTAACTTCAGGTCACTTATTGTAGAAGTTAATCATTCTGTAACCACACTCAATACTGCTACAGGTAATTTGGCTGAAAATATTTATAATGCTAATGAGGGGGTAGAAACCCAAATGCAACAAACCGATCTTGTGGCAACAGCAGTAACCGAGATGGTGGCAACGGTAGATGAAATAGCGACAAACACGCGAGAAGCAGCCCATAAAGCTGAGGTAACTAATAGTAATGCGGGTAAAGGCAAAGAAGGCGTGGAGCAGACCATCAACCAAATTGGTCAGTTATCAGATAAACTATTGGATTCAGAAAATGTAGTCAAAGAACTGGAAAAAGAAAGTGTTACGATTGCCTCTGTCCTGGGTGTTATTCGTGGCATTGCTGAACAAACGAATCTACTGGCGTTAAATGCGGCTATTGAAGCGGCAAGGGCCGGAGAGCAAGGACGAGGTTTTGCTGTTGTTGCTGATGAAGTCAGAACGCTCGCTAGTAGAACTCAAGATTCAACGCAAGAGATAGAAACAATTATAGGTTTATTACAAAAACGAACTCAAGAAATAGTCACCCTGATGGCACAATGTCGTAGTCAAGGTGAAGAAAGTGCTGAGCAAGCAAGTTCTGCGGGAGCAATGCTTGATGAAATAACCCAAGATGTTGCGTTGATTATGGATATGAATAGCGCTATTGCCACGGCAATTCAAGAGCAAAGTACCGTCGCTTCAGAAGTTAACCAGCATGTAGTGATGATAAGAGATGTAACAGAGCAATCAGGTGATTCAGCTAAACAAAATGAGCAAATGAGTGAAGAGCTGTCTCAACAGGCGCAAGTGCTTACCACAGAGGTTAGTCGCTTTACTGTATAAAATAACGCTATAGAATTATCTTTTCAATATTATAAACAAAAATGCCCTGACTCTTTGAGCGTCAGGGCATTTTTATTAGTAGGGCAACGTAAAGCTACTCTTGATTCACATAGACTGTTTTATAGCTGTTTGAAGTCAATCATAGCTTCGCGGGAATGACCACTATCTTTAAGGTCACTTAAATAGTTTTCCCAGCGAATTTCATGTTCAAGTGCTAACGTTTGCAGGAAGTCTTCACTATATATTGCACTATGGTCATCATCAAAGATCAAACGGTAACCATGCTTGGCAACGCTCTCAATACTGATCAAAAGAACATTCTTTTTATGGCTAGTTACTTGAATTTGACCGGCTTTGTTTTTTTTAGCTGAGTTCGCATCAGAGCTAATTCGTAAATACTCAAAGCTAAGTTGGGCACTGGTGATATTCTCATTAGCAGAGAACTCAATTGTTAGATTGAGTAGAGCACCATCTATAATAAAACGAGTAATTTTCATCGTAGTAAACCATCTAATCTTTATTTATCTACTGAGTACCTAATGGACAAATAAATCAGTCCACTAGGTAACGCGTATAAGCACTTTGTTACTAAAGAATAAAACGACTTAAATCTTCATCTTTAACTACATCACTTAGTATCTTAGTTACATAAGCTTTATCTATGCTGATCGTCTCACCACTGCGTTGGTCAGCATTGAACGATAAGTCTTCAACCAACCGCTCCATCATAGTATGTAAACGACGAGCACCAATGTTTTCAGTTGTCTCATTCACTTGCCATGCCGAATCTGCAATAGCTTTAATTCCATCATCGGTAAAGGTTACTGACACACCCTCAGTAGCAAGCAAGGCGATATATTGCTCAGTAAGTGATGCAAAAGGTTCTGTCAAAATACGTACAAAATCATCGGCGGTTAATGCCTGTAATTCTACACGAATTGGTAAGCGACCTTGTAACTCAGGAATTAAGTCAGATGGTTTAGTCATCTGAAAGGCACCAGAAGCAATAAATAAGATATGATCTGTCTTGATCATGCCATGCTTAGTACTTACGGTTGAACCTTCTACTAATGGCAGTAAATCGCGCTGTACACCTTCACGAGAGACATCGCCACCGCCTGAGTTATCAGCGCGTTTACAAATTTTGTCAATTTCATCGATAAATACAATGCCATTTTGCTCTACTGCATCAATCGCTTTTTGTTTAATATCATCTTGATTAACTATTTTAGCCGCTTCTTCTTCTTGCAACGCTTTCAGGGCATCTTTAATTTTAAGTTTACGCTTGTTCGTTTTATCACTAGACATGTTTTGGAACATGTTTTGTAATTGAGAAGTCATGTCTTCCATACCAGGAGGAGCCATGATCTCGACACCCACTTGTGGTGCTGCTAAATCCAGTTCAACTTCTTTATCATCTAATTTTCCTTCGCGTAATTTCTTACGAAAAATTTGACGAGTATTACTGTCATCACTTTTTTCATCATTACCAAAACCATCACGTGCAGGAGGAAGAAGAACATCTAAAATACGCTCTTCAGCCGCTTCTTCAGCAAGATGTTTAACACGATCCATCTCACTTTCTTTCACTAGCTTTATTGCCATGTCGGCAAGGTCACGAATAATGGTTTCTACTTCTTTACCCACATAGCCGACTTCGGTGAACTTAGTCGCTTCTACTTTGATAAATGGTGCATTGGCAAGTCTTGCCAAACGACGAGCTATTTCAGTTTTACCTACGCCCGTTGGCCCAATCATTAAGATGTTTTTAGGGGTAACTTCGTTACGTAAACCTTTATCAAGCTGCATTCTACGCCAGCGATTTCTTAACGCTATGGCTACAGCGCGTTTAGCATCACTTTGACCAACAATGTGGCTATCTAATTCATGAACAATTTCACGTGGGGTCATATTTGACATTATTTATTCCTCGTTGTTGCCGAATACCAAGTAAACTAACTAAGCGATCTTTTTAAATGGTCTAAATGCCCAATAACATCGTTACTTTCAATCCCAATAGCTCGCTATTGTTTAATCAAGTGCCTTGTTTTTGAAAATTTATCCTCATTAAAAATTGCTCGATTAATTAATTTAGTTGCTATTGGAGTATTTTACTCATATCCAGGCAGCATTTTAATCAGTTTATGCTCAGGTCTATAATTCGTCTATAGTCTGTTCTTGGTTGGTAAATACACAGATATTACCCGCAATAGTAAGCGATTTTTCTACTATTTCTTTGGCACTTAAGTCGGTATTTTCTAAGAGAGCTGTTGCGGCTGATTGGGCAAAATTACCGCCGCTGCCTATAGCAATAAGGTCATGTTCAGGCTGAACAACATCACCGTTACCGGTAATGATTAATGATGCAGTTTCATCGGCGACAGCAAGAAGGGCTTCAAGTTTTCTTAATGCTCTATCACTTCGCCAGTCTTTAGCAAGCTCAACCGCGGCTTTCGTTAAATGACCTTGATGTTGTTCAAGCTTACTCTCAAAACGCTCAAACAATGTAAAAGCATCGGCAGTGCCCCCAGCAAAACCAGCAAGGACTTTACCGTTATATAAGCGGCGCACTTTGCGAGCATTTCCCTTCATTACGGTATTGCCAAGTGATACTTGACCATCACCACCAATAGCCACTTTGCCATTACGTCTAACTGAAACGATAGTAGTCACATTAACCTCATTTTAACTCAATTCTTTGATGCTAATGTAATTGGGGTCTTTATGACTTTTTCAAGGAGAAAAAGAAAATATTACTTATTGCCATAGCCATATTTGACAATAATTAATGTTGTTACGCTTGAGTTTATGTTTATCTTTTTCAGCAATCCGTTTACGTGGGTAGGGGCCTAAAAATACTTTATACCAGGTACCACTTTTTCCGCTAACACCTTTAACTTGTGCCTCTAGCCCCGAAAATGCAATTCGTGCTTTTAACGTTTCAGCCTGTTTTTGCGTTCTAAATGAACCACATTGCATTTTATAAGGGCCTTTTTCTTCGACCTTATATTCACCGACTTCAATTTCTTTAGTTTCTAAATCTTTAACATAAGTCCATTTTTCTTTAGGAGGCTTAGGTAATTCATCGGTTTTGCTTGATGTTTTTTTATCTTTTGCGGTTTTTATTGGTTCAATTAGTGGGGTTTTAGTGCTGGGATCTGTTTTTAACGACCACAAGCCATAAGAAAATATAGCAATGAGCACTATTAGTAATAGGCTAATTAGTTTTGCTTTGAGTGGAATAGCATTAGAATTTTTTGACGCTTTTTTACCATTACGGGTATTTTTCTTCTTTTTTGCGGGGGCGCGGGAAACGTAATCTTGATTAGCCATGAAATGCGGAGAGTCGCTAAGAGTGAAATTTTAGCTAGTGTAACCGAGCTGACATAAAAAAACACGGTTACCTGAGGCTTTTTTGTTACCAATTAAGATCGATGGGATCAATGTCTAAACTCCAACGTACCTTACCCTGCCATTCATTGTTCGGTATTTGTGTTAATAACTGCAAGATTCCACGATGTAAATCTTTTCGTGATTTTGCTTGAATGATCAAATGATATCTAAATTTACCGGCTTTTTTCTCCATTGCAGCGGGCACTGGACCAGCGAACTCACAACCTACTAATGATTGCTCTGTTAAAGATCGTAAAAACTTTTCTGGGTAAGAAGGATAATTTGCATCAGCTCGTAATAACGCCTGAAAGGTGAAGGGCGGTAATCGTGCTTGTTTTCGTTCAGTAAGTGCCTGGTGGGCAAAGTGGTGGTAACCATTGTGTACTAAATCCTGCAACAAAGGATGATCAACAAAACTACTTTGTACTAAAACTTTACCCGGCTTACTAGCCCGTCCAGCACGACCTGCTACTTGGATGAGTAACTGCGCCATTTGTTCACTTGCGCGAAAATCAAAACTAAATAAAGCACCATCAACATCAAGCACAGCAACTAACGTGACATCAGGAAAGTGATGTCCCTTGGCTAGCATTTGTGTGCCAACTAGTAATTGATGCTTCTTATCACTGACTTCTTGTAATAATTTTGTCAATTCACCTTTTTTACGTGTGCTATCTCTATCTATACGTACAATTGAGCTGTCCGGAAATAATTCTTCTAACCGTGACTCTAACTGCTCAGTACCTTGACCTAGTGGTGCTATACGGACACTGCCGCAGCTAGGACATTGCGGAGGTATACGTTTTTGACTACCACAATGATGACAAATCAATAACTGCTGTTTTTGATGCAAGGTATAGGGTTTATCACAACGCTGGCACTCTGCAAGCCAGTGGCATTCTTGACAGTTTATGGCTGGTGCGTAACCTCGTCGGTTTAAAAACAATAAGACTTGTTCACCACGGGCTAAGGTTTGCTTCATTTCATGTTTAAGCGTGCCAGACAAACCAAATTCGACTTGCTGCTGGTTCATATCAATAAGGGCTATTTTGGCTTTATTACTTTTACCCGCTCGATTGAGGAGTTGGTGGTAGCTATATCTTCCTGATAATGCGTTTTGTAAAGACTCAAAACTTGGCGTGGCGGTACCTAGAACAATTGGAATATTTAATTGTCTTGCACGCAAAATAGCCATATCCCGACAATGGTAGCGAAAACTATCCTGTTGCTTTAATGAAGAGTCATGCTCTTCATCGATAATGATCAAGCCAAGGCGATGTAAGGGGGTAAAAACGGCTGAACGCGTACCAATGACAATAGCGGCACTACCTTGTTGAGCACTTAACCAAGTGGCTAATCGTTCTTTATCATTCAGCCCAGAATGGTGTAGAGCAATAGGCACATTAAAACGTTGTTCAAAGCGATTTAATGTTTGGGGAGTTAAACCTATTTCTGGCACTATCACTAATACTTGTTGATTATTGGCAAGCACCTCTTCCATTGCTTGTAAGTAAACTTCTGTTTTACCACTACCCGTTACACCATCAATTAGATGACACGAAAACTGTGCTAAAGAATGGTTTATCGCACTAACAATAATAGCTTGTTCACTAGAAAGCACTAATCTATCTGCTTGATTAAGGGTGTCCTCCTGCCAAGTATATTGCTCAGCTACTTGTTCTTTCTCAGTGATTAACGCTTTAGTCTGTAATGCGTTTAACTGTGCTTTGCTATAGCCTAATGTGCGTAACTCGACCCAACTAATACCACGGTGGTTGTTAATTATTTGATAAAGCGCGAATTGCTTAGCGGCTTTTTTCTCTAATTTGACTAATATGTCACTGGTCTCTTCGTTTGGGCATTGTGCTTGCCACACCATCGGAGGGCTTAAGGTAATATTTTCTATTTTTCGAAGTAATATAGGTAAGGCTTGCTGGAAAACATCGCCAACAGGGTGATGGTAATAATGAGCGCATAACTGTAAAAAACTAACCAGTGATTGGCTTAAATTGAAATTATCATTAAGGCGGGTAGTAATGTCTTTAACTTTACTCACCTCAAAATCACATTGTGCTTGTGCATCAATGACAATACCAATCACCTTTCTTGGACCAAAAGAGACAGCAACGCGTTCACCGACTTTAATGGCAGGAGAACTGAGTGCTTGAGGCACTCGATAAGTAAATAACTGTCGCATAGGAACAGGAATCGCAACTTGAATGTATTGTTCAGGCACTTTAATCAGCAGGTTTTGGTTGGCAAGGGTTAAGGCTATTTTGCCCCGTGTAACGAATACTGCCAAGTAACAATATCGCTTATTTTCTAAATAACCTTAACAAGCCTTTTTTTAGTCAGTTTTGGCTTATTTATGTTGCAGTTATTCCGCCTATCCTTTATTATTCGCCCCCATTAATTTTTAACTACGTATGGTGCTTGGCATTTCGGTTATCTTTATAGAGTAAATTCTCGAAGAATATATTCTTGAAAATAAACAGTAAGTAAATGGCTAAGTGGCGATGCGCCCAATTTCTCTTTAAAGAGATAGAGGTTCCTATGAAAAAAGATATTCATCCTAATTACGTTGAATTCAATGCAACTTGTTCTTGTGGCAATGTTATAAAAACACGTTCTACAATTGGTAAAGACATGCACTTAGACGTATGTTCTGCTTGTCACCCATTCTACACTGGTAAGCAAAAAGCTGCTGAGACTGGTGGTCGTGTTGATAAATTCAACAAACGTTTTGCTGCAATCGGCAAGAAGTAAATACTTCTTCCCTTGTCGTAAACGTAAAAAAGCGCCTGTTGGCGCTTTTTTTGTGCCTGGTAATTGCTGAGAACTCTCACTTTGACTGCAATTATCTGTATCAGCTAGGTTAGCTACAGTTCTAGTCTTGAGGTTAAAAGGCGCGTCTACTAACAATTTGATCATTTAATAAAATACTCTTTAAACCTTTTTGTCGAGTAAGGTATCTTAGTTAATATTGCACATCATTTTTTAAAACTATTGTAGACAACTATTTTAGATAACTTATTGGATAATTATTTTGAACCAGATAGAGGCTTAGCTTTTGGATAGCCAAACTAGACAAGATAAACAAGTCATTGACATAAAGGCGCGCTTGAGTGCCAGTAAAGCTGATCAATTCGGTGAAGGTGATGACGAACAGTTATGGATAGCAGAAGCCAAGCAAGGCTCTCAAACTGCTTTTTATCAACTCTATGAAAAACATCATCGACGAATTTATGCCTTGTGCTGGCGAATGTTGGCTGATAAAGATAGCGCAGAAGATGTTTGCCAAGATGTTTTTGTGGTGTTGTGGCAAAAAATTAATAATTTTCGTGGCGAGAGTAAATTTAGTACTTGGCTGCACAGCGTTGCGACAAATGTAGTGCTAGGTCACTTACGTAAACATAAAAACTGGATACAGCGTGTTTTTAGTATCGAAGATCAAGGGCCAAATGTAGCAGAGCCGGGCGTTGGTTTAACCGATGATTCTACGCTCACTATGTTAGATCAGCATATTGCCTGCTTACCTGAGCGAGCCCGTTTAGTTTTTGTTTTGTTTGCTGTAGAGGGCTATCGCCATGAGGAAATTGCCGTAATGTTAAAAATGGCGGTAGGTTCAAGTAAGTCGCAATATCACCGAGCAAAAAGATTATTGAAGGAATCATTGATAGCGAATGGTTTTGTATCAATTGAGGAGGAAATAAATCATGAGTAAAGACATACCTCAAGAAAAATCAAATTCACAAAGCGCAGGTTCAGCAAGGGTAATGTCAGATAAAGCACTCGTTGAGCAGGTAGCCAAGTTATCCAATGAAATGACGCCTGAACGAGATTTGTGGTCAGGTATCGAGCGAGCTATCAATCATAAGAGCCAAGAAGCCGCAGCAGAAAAGCAAGGTAGTTTTCTTATGCCAAGTGCTTGGGCTGCCTCGATAGCGCTGGTGATCCTAATGTCATGGTTTACTTTTTCACCTGAGATTAAGGAAGGAAATATACCTTTGTTGGTCAAAACTCAAGAAAAAAATAGCGTGACTCAAGGTCAGTTAGTTAACTTTATGAAACAGAGTTTCCAACAACAAAAGCAAACGTTATTAGCAAGTTATGGGCAACCTGCTGTTGATAAATTACCCGCTGCAATGCAACAAGAATTAACACAATTATCAGAGGCAAGAGCATCAATAAGAAAAGCACTGCTAACCGATAAAAATAATGCAGACTTAATAAATTTATTAGACTTTACTCAGCAACAAGAATTGAAACTGCTACAGCAGTTATATCGTCAATATCAAGTGATTTAGCTAATGACCATGTTAACGCCAAGCATCTTTAACTGAAGTTAGGCTCGCTAAACACAGTAATAAATAGCCAAGAAAAGAGGTTCTTATGGAAAAATTAACAAGAAGAATAAAGCAATACGCCACTATACTCACAGTGACAACAAGCTTATTGCTTAGCGGGCAATCATTTGCAGATACCGAAATTGCAGAGAGCTTATCAAGTGATAATGTTACCAATGTATCGATTAATAATCACAGTGGCTTCATTAATGTTGTCGGGTGGAATAAAGATAAAATATCCGTTACGGGCACATTGGATGATGATGCAGAAAAACTCATTTTTGAACAAAAAGGTGCACAAGTTCTTATTAATGTTGAATACTCTAGAATGGATAATTGGAGTGCTGATGGTTCAAAGATCACAGTGTTCATGCCAAAAAATATCCGCATGAAGTCTTCAAGTGTTTCTAGTGATATTCATTTATCTAACTTACATGGTGGTGTTGAAGTTATAACGGTTAGTGGTGATGTGTTGGCAAAAAATGTAACGCAAAATGTTGAGCTTAGTAGTATTAGTGGCAATATTAAGAGTGATAAATTATCGGGAAAACTATCATTTTCAGCAGTTAGTGGTGACATAAAAGATACAGAGTCTACTGGCCGATTAGAAATTAGATCGGTCAGCGGTGAAGTGGATATCGACAGCAAAGCGAAGGAAGTTTTTTTCAATAATGTTTCCGGTCAAAGTAAACTTAATTTAGCTGAAATTATAGAACTACGGATTAGAACCGTGAGTGGTGATCTAGAAGCAAAGCTCACTTTAAATGAGAAAGCCTTACTTAAAGCCTCAACGGTAAGTGGAGACTTGGCTTTTACTTTTCAGCAAGGTGTTGATGCAGATTTTAGTCTTAAATCAAGTGTAGGTGGTGACATAGACAATAATATCACTCAGGCTAAAACAGAGCATGATGAATATGGTCCAGGTGCTGAATTAAACTTTCAAACAGCCAAGGGCCGTGCTTTAGTTAGAGTGTCAACGGTTAGCGGTAATATCGAAGTTAGTGCTAAATAAGCTTTTTAAGAGAATCTTTTATATTCGCATAAGGTAAATTCTGCTACATTAGCACTCCTTTTTAGATACTCGTATTTGTTGTTTTATTCTATTTAAAGTAATAGTTGAAACAAGCACGAGTATGGTGATGTAGCAGAGTAGGGTTAAGGTAATGGCCGACAAAAAGCCACGTAAATTTTCAAAAGAAAGAGAATTCATTAAAGACAAACAAATTGATGAATTAAAAGTACCTCCGCACTCACTAGAAGCCGAACAGTCTGTTCTTGGCGGATTGCTTCTTGATAATGAAACGTGGGATCGTGTTGCTGAAAAAGCAGTAGCAGCCGACTTTTATAGTCGCTCACATCGTCTGATCTTTGAAACCATTGGCGGGTTAATAGAGTTAGGTGAACCGGTTGATTTAATAACTCTTTCTGAAGCCTTAGAGAACGATCAAAAGCTTGATGATGCTGGCGGTTTTGTTTATCTCGCAGAGATGATGAAAAACACGCCTAGCGCTGCCAACATCACCGCTTATGCTGATATTGTTCGTGAACGAGCGGTAACGCGTGAAATGATCAGTGTGGCTAACGAAATTGCGGAAGCAGGTTACGATACGCAAGGGCGAAGCAGCGCAGATTTACTCGATTTTGCGGAAACCAAAGTTTTTGCTATTGCTGAAAAACGAGCCAATAAGAATGAAGGCCCTGAAAGTCTTGATTCTGTGTTAGAAAAAACTGTCGATAGGATTGAGAAACTTTGTTCAACACCATCTGGTGGTGTTACTGGTGTACCAAGTGGTTATGCTGATTTAGATAAAATGACAGCGGGTTTACAAAAATCTGATTTGATCATTGTTGCTGCGCGTCCTTCGATGGGTAAAACAACCTTTGCGATGAACTTGGCTGAGCATGCTGCGATGACACAAGATCATCCCGCACTTATCTTCAGTTTAGAGATGCCTTCAGATCAAATCATGATGAGAATGTTGGCCTCTTTAGGACGAATAGATCAAACCAAAATTCGTACGGGACAGTTAGAAGATGAAGATTGGGCACGGCTTTCTTCAACCATGGGCTTACTCATGGAAAAAGGTAAAATGTTTATTGATGATGCTGCTGGTTTAACACCAACAGAAGTTCGTTCAAGAGCGCGAAGAATACATCGAGATCACGGCGGTATTAGCATGATCATGATTGATTACTTACAGTTAATGCGAGCACCACAATTCTCTGATAATCGTACCTTAGAAATTGCCGAGATATCACGTTCACTTAAAGCATTAGCCAAAGAGTTACAAGTGCCTGTTGTGGCTCTTTCTCAGTTAAACCGTGGTTTGGAGCAACGTAGCGATAAACGTCCAATTAACTCAGATTTACGTGAGTCAGGTTCAATAGAGCAGGATGCCGATTTAATCATGTTTATTTATCGTGATGAGGTTTATCACGATGATAGTGAGTTTAAAGGTATGGCTGAAATCATCATTGGTAAGCAACGTAACGGGCCTATTGGTCGTGTGCCATTAACCTTCCAAGGTAAGTATTCTCGTTTTGATAACTACGCCGGACCGCATGTTTTAGAAGAGGATTAGTTAAATCGTTATTCACTTTGTTGGTATAACATTGTTAAACAACGTAACGGAATAAACCTGTTCTGGTCGTGTGCCATTAACCTTCCAAGGTAAGTATTCTCGTTTTGATAACTATGCTGGGCCGCATGTTTTAGAAGAGGATTAGTTAAATCGTTATTCGCTTTGTTGGTATAACATTGTTAAACAACAACTTGAACAATACAACTTAAAGCTGAATGCTATTATCGATAAGTAGACACCTAATAATTAAATTCGAGAAAGACGTTGTTGAGGTTAGGTTATATCCAGCCTTACGTTTTAGCTCTTTATTCACCATTGATAGTAACCACAATCGTGCGGTTACTAGCATGATTTCTATGCTCACCTAAATATATTCCCTGCCAAATACCAATATTTAATTGCCCATGACTAATAGGTAGACTGAGGCTATTACCTAGTAAGCTAGCTTTTATATGCGCAGGCATATCGTCATCACCTTCATAAGTATGCTGATAGTAAGGTGCTCTTTCAGGCACAAAGTGATTAAAATGCGCTTCCATATCTGAGCGAACCGTAGGGTCAGCATTTTCATTAAGCGTAATGGAAGCAGAGCTGTGTTTTATAAAAAGATGAAGAATGCCACAGTTAACCTTATTCAGTTCTGATAGTTGCTGTATAATTTCATCAGTAATTAAATGAAAGCCTCGCTTTCTTGCTTTCAAGGTTATTTCAGTTTGGTACCACATGGTTTACCTCCATTGTTAGTTTTACCATCCGTATTACTCATTATTATACAAATCTGTAAACTCTCTGATAGCTTCAGGTAATAGTTTTTCTATCATATCTATTTGCTTACTGTTTTTATCATAACGGGCATAGAGCTTTTTATGAATGCCTGTTTTACCTAAGCGCATACAACGAAAGAGTGATTGCTTGGTTACGCTTGATACTAGCCAGTCAGGTAATGTGGCTACGCCCATGTTGGCAGAGACCATTTGCAACATTACGTGACTATTAGTTACTTGCTTTATCTTACTCGGTTTACATTTGGCTGGCGCTAGAAATAGTTTAAAAATGTCTAACTGCTCTTGCGGTAAAGGATAGGTTAACAAAGTCAATTGGCTAAAATGCTCAGGTAGTAAATAAGAGGTTGTTATCTCATCATCTTGAGTAAAACTATCGATTTTTTCTGATAATTTCAGCTTGCTAGCTTGTTGGATAGAAAGAACAGCCATCACTTCAAACTGACCAATTTCTTGGTAAATGACATTCTCCTCTACCAACTCTTCGTCAGTGAATAGAATATCAGCTTTGTCTTCATTTTGATGTTTGTGCTTATTAATTTCAAATGCCTCATCAATAAACTCAAGTTCAACTTTGTTGTTTTGCTCTGAAAAATGGCTTGTTACTGGTAATAACCACTGAAAACAAGCATGGCATGCGATAGCTATTTTTAAGGAGCTTGGTGCTAATAAGGGAGACTTTAAAATCTTATTTGCTTCATTTATCTTTGGTAATAGCTCTTCACCAAGGCTAAGTAATACTTTTCCTGCTTCAGTAAATTCAACAGGTGAAGTATTGCGAATAAACAAAGGCGCATTTAAGCGTTGCTCAAGATCTTTTATTTGATGTGACAACGCTGATTGACTACTAAATAATTCCTCAGCTGCTTTGCGAATATTCCCTGTATTAGCAAGGGTTGTCAGCGTTTTTAAATGTTTTATTTCGAACATATTGAATCTATTTCAACTCTTTAATGAATTTATCCCGCTTGTCTCAAACGATGCTTTATAGAGTATAACCATTTAAACGTCTAGACGTCTATTTGTTTTTGTGAAAAATGCTCTTAACCACAAAATAGATTTGTTACCTTTTTATTAGCAGATCAAATATGCATAGTAGAGTAGGCATGAAAATTTATAATGTAGGCTTCTCAAGCATAGGCGTAAACCGTGATTTAAAGCTCTCTTTAAAAATACTGGTGTGGTGATTTATAATAAGTTGAATGTTTAACTGAGAGGCAAAGTTGTCGTCAACAAAACTTCAAATTCAGTAAGAGGCTGGCGTAGAGTTATTACACGTGGGAGATTTTGCCCATTACGATCATGTATTAAAGACTACATAATTGGCAAAGCACAAAAGCATATACAGTTAGAATGTTTATGGGTGAACCCAGATTGCGGCTTAAAAGCACGAGTATGGGCAGAGACCAGCTTGCGTTAGAGAGCATGATTAATGTAATTAAGTAGTTACGTTAAAAATATCAAGGGTAATTTTGTCAGTGAGGTAGTTAACGTCTAACGATGAAAAAAGCACTACAGTAATTAACTGTGGTGCTTTTTAGTTTTATATTTGGCTGTAAAAACTGAAGTCTTACTGGAAGGAATTAATCTTGATCGTGCAACCAAGCCGCATGACGCGGTGCACGTTTAGTCACTGACCATTCTTCAACCATGTCCTGACCGACCCTATTAAGTTCTGCATATTGTTCAGCAGTGCCGGTGTCGGCAGCAAGTTCTAAACGATGACCATTTGGATCAAAGAAGTAGATAGATTTAAATACGCCATGATTTACCGGGCCTAGAATTTCAACGCCTTTACATTCAAGTTCTTCTTTGGCTGATACTAAGGCATCATAATTCGCTACTCTTAGGGCAATGTGTTGAACCCAAGCAGGAGTATTTTGATCTCTGTCCATGGTTGGTGAATTAGGTAACTCAAAAAATGCTAATACATTCTCATTACCTGCATCAAGAAAAATATGCATATAAGGATCAGGTGCTTTAGTGGATGGCACCTCATTTTCAGCGATAGCGAGTACTAAATCCATATTGAGCTTGTCTTTGTACCAATGGGTTGTTTCTTTGGCGTCTTTGCAGCGATAAGCAACGTGATGAATTTTTTCTATATTAATCATGATCAGAACTTTTTATTAAAATAGGTTATGAGCTAATTTTAATCACAAAGCAGACGCTTAGGCCAATTTTAACCCTATTTAGTAAAACACTAGCCGTCAGGGGGAGTTGACGGCTGTACAAAATTACTTACAGGAAAACTCATCAACTGTATTGCTAAGCTAGGATGACTGTTTTATCGCCATTGATGCAAACGCGTTGTTCAGCATGAATCCTTACTGCATGGCTTAATGCTGTCGCTTCTAAATCATGACCCATATGAACCATTTGCTCTATGGTAAAAGTGTGATTAATAGGTTTAACTTCCTGAGCAATAATTGGCCCTTCATCGAGATTCGCTGTCACATAATGGGCTGTAGCCCCAATGACTTTAACACCACGAGCATGCGCTTGGTGATAAGGGCGGGCACCTTTAAAGCTAGGTAAAAATGAGTGATGGATATTAATAGCTTTACCTTGTAACTGCTGGCATAAACCATCAGAAAGTATTTGCATATAACGAGCTAATACTAATAAATCGACCTTAAGCTCTTGCATCAAGCCAGTAATTTGGGCTTCTTGTTCGAGTTTGGTCTCTGCTGTGACAGGTAAATGATAAAAGGGAACGTTATGCCATTCACTGAGTGCTTGACAATCTTGATGATTCGAAATAACACCAACTATATTGACGGGCAAAGCACCAGCACGCCACTTAGTTAACAATGACACTAAACAGTGGTCGTCTTTTGACACTGCAATGAGCACGTTAGGCACATCAGCACGTTTACGTAATTGATATTGCATAGCAAGTGGTTTAGCTAATTCGTCTAATGCTTTGACAAATTCACTACTGGAAACCGTTAAATTTCGGTCGTCAAAGGCAATACGTGAAAAAAATCTTTCACTGTAAGGGTCACTATACTGAGACGTTTCGGTAATAAATGCGCCATGTGAATAGAGGCTTTGAGATACTTGGGCCAATACACCACTATTGTCAGGGCACTGCCAAGTTAAAATATAATGCGTTGCTAGAGACATAAGTTATTTATTTTTAATGGATATTGAAGACATCATTAGATATTTTCCTAAACATTGCTAGTGCTTTGATAGCATGTCTGGCTAAATATCATAGAATAAATAGTTTTCTGATAATTTTTTTTAATCTAAGCAATGATTTGTTGAGCTTTAAGGAGGAAATGTGCTCAATTAACGCCACTAAAGGCAGAGATTTAGAACCGCGATGAGGCAATTAATTATCGCGTATTCACTTAATTGTATCCCTTCAATGACACTATTGAATCTCATATTCAAAAAGCTGCAGTAAAGTAATATAGCAATCAATTCATTGCGACTATTAGTTAACCTTGTATCTTGTTTTTGTTTTTAATATAAAGCTGTTCAACTTTCTCTCTCGCCCAAGGCGTTTTGCGTAAAAACTTCAAGCTTGATTGAATACTTGGGTTATCCGTAAAACATTTTATTTTAATATGTTTACCTAACGTTTCAAAGCCAAAGTAGGCTTCTAATTCAGTGACTATTGTTTTTAGTGTTAGACCATGAAGCGGGTTGTAAGGCTGGTTATCCATTATTAATTCCAATAAGTTACATCAGTACCAGTTGCTGAGAACTAGCAGTAGCGTGTAAACAAAAAACACAATAACGATAGTATATCATTATTGTGTTTTTATTGGGGCATAGCTTAGTGTTTTAAAAGCTTGTAAGTACTGAGCTAATAGTTATTAGCTAAAATACTTGGTTAATTCATCATTACCACCAATGTGCTTACCATCGATAAATATCTGTGGTGTAGTATCAGCATTTGAAATAGCACGCATTGCGGTAATTGTAGTATCTTCACCTAGTACTAACTCTTCATATTGCAGACCTTGTTCAGCTAATAATGCTTTAGCCTTGGTACAGTGAGAACAACCATGTTTAGTGAAAATAGCCACTTCAGTGCTTTGAATGGCTTCAGGGTTGATGAAGTTTAGCATGGTGTCCGCATCAGATACTTCAAATGGGTCGCCTGGCAAATCTGGTTCAATGAACATTTTTTCAATCACGCCATTTTTTACCAACATCGCATAACGCCAGCTGCGTTTGCCAAAACCTATCGCCGCTTTATCAACTAATAAACCCATGCCTTGAGTAAACTCACCGTTGCCATCTGGAATAAAGCTAATGTTATCCGCATCTTGATCTTTTGCCCACGCATTCATAACGAAAGTATCGTTTACCGAGATACAAACAATTTCATCAACACCATTGGCTGAGAATTTAGCGGCTAATTCATTGTATCGAGGTAGGTGAGATGATGAGCATGTTGGTGTAAATGCACCAGGTAATGAAAAAACCACCACAGTTTTATTGGCAAAAATTTCCTCAGAATTACGAGAAATCCATGTGTCATCAGCTATGATTGGGAAAGTAACTGAAGGGACTTTTTGACCGGTAATATCAGTGAACATATTGAAATCCTTTAGGGGTTAGTTGTCATTTTTTGCCGAGTAATTACTTGGCTTAATTCGTTAAGTTGCAGCTATTATGATAGCTCAACTATTTTAAGTGAAATCTATTAAAACTATCAATGTAATAGGTAACATCTATCACAAATAGCGTGTTAACAAGATATCAAAATTATCAAGTTAAAACGAGGGAAAGAAAAGAATTCCATCTGTTCTTGCTCAGAGTAACTAACGCATGATAAATTAGGGTAATACAAGTTGTATATACAATTTGATTGGTGGTCAATTTAGGGGATAGTATGAATACAAGTTATGACTTGAGCACAGGTAATATTGCTATGTTGATTAGCATGCCACATAACGGGCAATTAATTCCCGACAGCATAGCCAGTTCCATGACAAGCACTGGACATCAGGTTCCAGATACAGATTGGCATATGGATAAGCTCTATGATTTTGCTCAAGACCTTGGTATCTCTATTATTAAACCTAAATACAGTCGGTATGTTATCGATTTAAATAGAAATATTGATGGCGTAAATTTATACCCAGGGGCAAATAGTACTGAGCTTTGCCCGACAACTGCTTTCGATTTATCACCGTTATATATCAAAGGTAAAGAGCCTGATGAGGCTGAGATTAAGCGCAGAATTGAATGCTACTGGCAACCTTATCATCACGCATTAGCAAATACCTTAGCCGACATGAAAGCACAGTATGGCAAAGTCGTTTTACTTGATGCTCACTCAATATTGTCTGAAGTTCCTCGATTTTTTGATGGGCAATTACCCGACTTTAATTTTGGTACTGCTAACGGTGCAAGTTGCAGCTCTGAACTGACTGATAAAATTGAACAACTTGATCTATCTCCATACTCTACTGTGGTCAATGGTCGCTTTAAGGGCGGATATATTACCCGTGGATATGGTCATCCAGCTGAAAATATTCATGCTATTCAGTTAGAGCTATCGCAGCGTACTTATATGGATGAACCAAGTGAGCAATATAATGAGTTAAAGGCCGAGCGAGTGAAAGCAAAACTACTTGCATTCGTACGCTGTTTAGCAGAGTTCACTCAAGAGAAATAAGTGATATAGCGAGATTAATTTAGTCTTCTTGGCAAATTTATCAGGCAAGTCTAAATAACCAATTCAGTAGAGTAAATTAGTAGAAAAATATGAAATTATACGCAGAAAATATTTTATTAAACGATGGTTGGGCAAGTAACAAAACTATCACTATTGAGCAGGGTCTTATTACTGCAATTGACACTGGCATGATTGAAGGAGCGGAGATTGCTAATGGCGCAGTGATCCCTGGTATGGTCAACTGTCATTCACATGCTTTTCAACGTGCATTTGCTGGTTTTAGTGAGCAAGGAAGTGAAGGTCAAGACAGCTTTTGGACGTGGCGAAAAATTATGTATCAGTTTTTGGCTCAGTTAACCGAGATTGATGCTAAAAATATTGCGAAGCAGTTGTACATTGAAATGCTAAAAATGGGTTATACCCGTGTCGCGGAGTTTCATTATTTACATCACGACCTTGATGGCAGTACCTATAACGCTAGTCCTATAGCAGAAAATTCAACTAGCTTAGCAACCATGGCACAGGCCATTTTTGATGCGGCAAAAGAGTCAGGCATAGGGTTAACCTTATTACCTGTACTTTATCAACACAGCAGTTTTGGTGCGAAATCGCCAAGTGATGGGCAAAAACGGTTTATCAATTCAACCGAACAATTTAATCAATTAGTTAGTGATTGTTTTACATTAAGTGAACAATACTCGAATACAAATGTGGGGATTGCGCCACACTCTTTACGCGCCGTTGATAAAACATCTTTACTAAGCGCGGTAGAACATGTGCGTAGCTTAGATAATCAAGCTCCTATTCATATACATATTAGTGAACAGCAAAAAGAAGTTGATGATTGCTTGGCCCATTTTGGCAAAAGACCAGTGCAATGGCTACTTGATAACGTCGAACTTGATAAATATTGGTGTTTAATTCATGCAACGCATATTAATGAATCGGAAAGAAAAGGCATTATTGCTAAAGAGGCCATTGCAGGAATTTGCCCTACTACTGAAGCTAATTTAGGCGATGGAATTTTTCCAACGACAGCGTTTTTAGCTGAAAAGGGGACTATTGCCATTGGCTCTGATAGTCATATTTCGGTAAACCCTATTGAAGAATTACGTTGGCTTGAATACGCCCAGCGTCTCATTAAACAACAACGCGCTATTTTAGCTACAGACGAAGAGGCTTCTGTTGGGCAGAACTTATGGCAACAAGCTGCCGTGGGAGGAGCGCAAAGTACGAATAGCAATACTGGTTGCCTCGCCATTGGTAAGCAAGCAGACTTGTTAGTATTGGATAAGAATAAAACCAAGTTATTTGCCAATGCTAATCAACATATACTTGATAGTATGATTTTTGCGAGCCAGCAAAATCCTGTATCAGATGTAATGGTTAATGGTGTTTGGCAGATAAAAGCCCAGCAGCATTCTGAGCAAGAGCAAGCGAGCGATAACTTCGCTAACTTACTCGTTAGACTATCTGCTAGCTAGTATATACCCGCTCCACTTGAAGATGCAGGATTCAGCTGGAATTATAAACGCCTTTAGGCAAGGCATTGA